>SCPN01000540.1_pt1 | contig 54508 bp, 67 predicted proteins | sample 6106831 | NCBI WGS metagenome assembly SCPN01 (sample SAMN10720447, study PRJNA508395) | human gut metagenome | isolation source: Participant 1, 0 month | reverse complement strand
AACTTTTCCGTTTCCTACATTTTTCAGAATAAGTATATCCCTTTGAAATTGTAGGCATCCACTGTTGATCTTCCTCCCCGCTTTCCTTCTTCTGTACAACATTTCCATTTACGTCTGCAGTCAGCATCAATCCCGATACCAGAGATTCAAATGAGTATGTATTTTCTCTCCCTTCTACTGCCGTAATCTTCCACTTTTGCGCAAGACTTTCATTCCCCTGCCAGATTTGGATTCCTGCGCCATCTGACATTGATCCATTTTTCACATCAAGCCATTTTCCTGCATCCAGACATGTGCTGATTGAATAAATGCCTTCCTGCATCAGATTTGTCCGTCTCACCAGATAAAACCTCTGTTCATCTCCCTCACTGCTTTCTTCCCCCTGCAGATTGGTTCCTGAACTTCCTGCTTTATTCGCGAGGCTTACAGTAAGTCCGCTTGCCACATTTTTAAATGTATAAGTTCCGTCTTCATTGACGCAGACTGAAAACAACTGATCTTTTTTATCTTTCACAGAACTCCACTGCCTGATATTTGTTCCCGGGACAACATCCCCTCCTGCAACTTCCAATACCTTATCTGTCTGTGCGCACAGGATACGATAATATCCCTCTTCATAAACAAACTTAAAAAGTTGGGCATAGGTCTGATTTCTGCTGTAAATCTGTGCATTTGCTCCATTATTTGAAGACGCACCTGATATATCTACTGCTGACTTTTCGTTACTTTTAGGTACAATTTCATACCAGTTTTCACTGATTCCCAAATCTTCACATGTTCCAATTTCAGCAGTTGTATTTGTAAATAAAAACTGCTGGGCAGTTGTTTCGTTCTTGCGATAAACCTGCACATTACTTCCATTTTTTATGTTTGCTCCTGTCACATCAATCACAAGATTTTCTGTCAGAGCTGAATATAACAGATATTTTCCATTTTCTAACCTTACAGCAATCCATTTCTGCGCACGTGTTCCATTGCTCGTATACTGCGCTACATTATTTCCAGAATTCCCCAGCCCATTCACAACATCTAATGCTTTTCCTGAACCCATATTGATGAACGTAAGATAACCTTTTTCATCATGTGTCACTTTCCACTTTTGCGCAGCAGTCGTATTGGATTCGTAAATCTGGATATTTGCGCTGTTATCTTTTGACCCCCCAGATACATCTAGCACCTGCCTTCTGCTCAGTCCACTGCGAATCACATAAATTCCATCCGCTAAAGCATCTATGCTTTCTGCTGCTTTCTGATCCATCTCTGTATATATATCTTCTACGGTTCGAATCTTCCATCTCTGAGCCGGTGTACCATTGTCTGACCATATCTGGAGTCTCGTTCCCTGCGCACTTTTTCCATTTACTACATCCAACACAAGATTCTCATCCAACGCTGATACCAGACGAATTCCAGCCTCTTCTTCTATCGCAATCCATTTTTGCGCATAAGTTCCATTAGCATCATAAAGCTGTACCTTTGAAATTTCCGCCCGGTACGTTACTTTCCTGATTTTTATTCAAAGAATTAATCAAATATCCTGTTTCATCACAAATCACTTCCCATTGCTGGGTACTCACAAGGTTTTCATTCCACAGACAGATTGCTGTACCATTCTTAGTCCCCCCATCCACAGTGTTCATCGCCATATAGGTATCCAGTACAGTGTTAATAAGATTATTCCCCTCTGATATTAAACCTTTGTTTTCTTCCGCAAGTAGATCCAATCGTTCCCGCATGGTCATTTCTTTTTCTTCTTGCTGATCAGAATCTTTGAGTTCTGCATCATCTTCATCTCCGAATCTGTTTCTGTTGAATCCTCTTCCGCTAGGTCTTCTGCCGGCTCTTCAGTTGGCTCTTCAGTTGGTTCATCCGAATCCATAACTTTATCAGTCTCATTTTCGTTTCCCGCATTATCCGGATTTTTATTCTCCTGAACTTCAACTTCACTGTATTCCTGATCTGCTGCCATCGAAACAACCACACTGTTCCCAATCAGACTGCATACTAGCGCAGCCACCGTTATGAAATAGCCTGTTCTTCTCTTTTTCCTCATAAATTCTCCTTGTAGACAAAAAGGTATGATGCATCCACATCATACCTTACTCTGTTTTATTCCGCTGTATGCTCTTCCAGCTCCAGTCCAAGCTCTTCCAGCTGCTTCGGATCAACTCTCTCCGGTGCTTCTGTCATCAGGTCAGATGCATCTTTTACTTTAGGGAATGCAATTACATCACGGATGCTGTCCTGTTTTGCCATCAGCATAACCAGACGATCCAGACCATATGCAAGTCCTGCGTGTGGCGGCACACCGTATTTAAATGCATTCAGAAGGAATCCGAACTGCTCCTGTGCCTGTTCCGGTGTGAATCCAAGTACTTCAAACATTTTACTCTGGATCTCCTGGTTGAAGATACGGACACTTCCGCCTCCGATCTCGTTACCATTCAATACGATATCGTATGCTTTTGCACGGACTCTTCCCGGATCACTGTCGATGTACTGAAGATCTTCTTCCATTGGCATTGTAAATGGGTGATGCATTGCTGTGAAACGGTTCTGTTCTTCACTCCACTCAAGAAGCGGGAACTCTGTGATCCACATAAATTTGTATTCATTCTTATCAAGAAGTTCCATCTGGCGTGCCAGTTCCAGTCTGAGTGCACCAAGAACATCCCATACAACTTTATTCTTATCTGCCGCAAAGAGAAGAAGGTCTCCATTCTCTCCAGCCATCGCTTTAATCAGCGCTGCTGTCTCTTCTTCCGTCATGAATTTTGAGAAAGAAGATTTGACAGTTCCGTCTTCATGGATTGCAATATAAGCAAGTCCCTTTGCTCCATAACCTTTTGCATAATCAACCAGCTTGTCGATCTTCTTACTGGCCATGCCACCCTGGCCTTTTGCGTTGATACCACGGACAGTTCCGCCTGCTTCAATCGCATTCTTAAATACAACAAATTCGCTGTCTTTGACAGTCTCTGTCACATTAACCAGCTCCATGCCGAAACGGATATCCGGTTTATCAGAACCGAATCTGTCCATTGCTTCCTGCCAGGTCATTCTCTGGATTGGGAGCTGTACATCGATATCCAGTACATCTTTGAACAGATGTGCAAGCAGTCTCTCATTGATATCAATGACATCATCAACATCTACAAAAGAAAGTTCCATATCCATCTGTGTAAATTCCGGCTGACGGTCTGCACGAAGGTCTTCATCACGGAAACATTTTACGATCTGGATATAACGGTCATAGCCGGAGCACATCAGCAGCTGTTTGAGCAGCTGCGGTGACTGCGGAAGTGCATAGAAGCTTCCCGGATGAATACGGCTCGGTACCAGGTAATCTCTTGCACCTTCCGGTGTACTCTTGATCAGGAACGGTGTCTCGATCTCAAGGAATCCTTCTTTTGCCATGAACTGACGTGCGAGGGTAGCCACACGGCTTCTCATTATCAGGTTTCTCTGGATGTCCGGTCTTCTAAGATCGAGAAACGGTATTTCAGACGTACTTCCTCTTTTGTCTTGGAATTCTCTTCGATCGGGAACGGAGGTGTCTCAGATTCAGATAAAATTCTGAGTTCTTCCGGTTTGATCTCAATCGCACCTGTTGCAAGATTTTCATTAACTGCACCGGAACGTTTTTCAACAGTTCCCACGATTGCTACAACAAACTCACTTCTAAGCTTTGCTGCCTTCTCAAGAAGCGCTTTATCTGTACTTCCCTCTTCAAAAACAACCTGGATCAGTCCGGAACGGTCACGTACATCTACAAAAACCAGTCCACCTTTATTTCTGTTCTTCTGTACCCATCCCATGATGGTTACTTTTTCACCGATGTTTGCCTCTGAAAGCTCTGCACACCGATGTGTTCTTTTCAGTCCTGTCATTGACTCTGCCATTCTAATTTATCCTCCTGCGTTTCTCTTTCCTTATAAATCCATAACGGAATCTTTGTAGCAGTCTGTGATATCTTCATATCCTTCTGCGATCAGCTGATCCTTCTGGAATTTCTTGTTCTTCTTCATATTGACCACCAGAACCTGTTTCCCGGCTGCGCGGTCAGCTTTGCCATCTCAAGTACTTTGAGGATGCCTTCCTTGTGCATATTCTTTTCAAGAAGATATGCTTTTTTCTGGCGTTTAGAAGGAATCTCATATCCATTTTCCAGAAGCAGCATGACGATTCGTTCGAATCCGATTGAGAATCCACATGCAGGTGTATCCTGCCCGGTGAATTTACCGATCATCTTATCGTAACGTCCGCCACCTGCAACAGAGCCGCCAAATTCATCCATCGTTACTTCAAAAATGGTTCCTGTATAGTAAGATTGTCCACGTACCAGCGTCGGATCAAATTTTACTTTGAAATCTGCCTCTTTTGCACTTTCTACGCTGGAAATGATCATTTCCATACTGTCTGCTGTCTTCTCATCAAGGAATCCTGCCAGCTTTTCTTTGCAGAAACGGATTCCATCAACATCCGGGTTGATCTCATCAAAGAGTCCAAGATAAGTATCTACATTTTCTTTTGTATAACCCATCTCAACCAGTTCTTCGCCTACGCCTTCTTTGCCGATCTTATCCATCTTATCAAGGATGATAAATACTTCGTCGAAATCTTCTTCCTTAAATCCACTGAATGCAGCCATCGCCTTTAAGATATTACGGTCATTGATACATACCGTAAAATTGTGGAAATCCATCTTTCCAAGCATGGTCGTAGTTGCAAGGATCAGTTCGATCTCTGCAAGATTACCCGGCTCACCTAAAATATCGATATCGCACTGCATGAACTGACGGAAACGTCCTTTCTGTGGACGGTCTGCTCTCCATACACTGCCAATCTGCAGTGCCTTAAAAGGTGCCGGCAATTCATTTGAATGATTTGCATAGTATCTGGCAAGCGGAACTGTCAGGTCATAACGAAGTCCTCCGTCTACCAGATCGATCTCTTCTTTTGCCTCAGCAATTTTCAGTTTTTCCCCTCTCTTCAGAATCTTGAAGATCAGTTTCTTCGTTGTCTCCGCCCTGTTTGCTGCACAGGTTCTCGATATGTTCCACACATGGTGTCTCGATGGAAGTAAATCCAAATGTCTTATAGGTATCCTTGATCATCTGGATCACGTAATCTCTGATTTCCATTTCTTTCGGGAGCATGTCTTTCATACCGGTAACCGGTTTCTTTCTTTAATGCCATAACCATTCTCCTTTGCGTTCTATCATCTCATCGATACGGGAAATATATTCTCCCACATCTCTGACATTTTCTATTCTTATCAGATTCGTCATCCGCCCGTTTTTACTTCCGGGCGCCGGAATCATACGGAAGCACCACCTTAGTCGATGCGCCTGCACCGGCAGCAACGATGGACTGCTTTTCCTCCATAATCAGTATATTGTAAATTCCCGCTTTGTCAACCTTTGCATAACCTACATTTTCAAAATTCCCCGCAATATTTTTCTGTCTGTAGAGATAATACGGATAAAGTCCCATCTCACCGGCCGCCTTACGTGCCATATCGATCATCTCTTCCAGCTCTCTTGCCATCTGTTTGTAATTTTGTTTTTCTGTGCTTGCAGCCCGTTCGCGTGTCAGTCTCGAACCATGTTTCATTGCAAGTGCATGGACCGTCAAACTATCCGGTGCAAGCTCTTTGATCTGACGAAGAGTATCTTCCATCTCCTCCGGATGTTCTCCCGGAAGACCTGCGATCAGATCCATATTGATATTGTCGAATCCCAGCTTCTCTTGCCAGATGGAAAATGCGGACTACATCTTCCACTGTGTGACGTCTTCCGATCACATCCAGTGTCTTCTGCTGCATGGTCTGTGGATTGATGGAAATTCTGCCAACTCCATGCTTTCGGATCACTCGCAGCTTGTCCTCAGTAATACTGTCCGGTCTTCCGGCTTCGATCGTATATTCTTTCAGATGTTCAAAGGAAAAATGTTCTTCCAGGAAACTCAAAACCCGGTCCATCTGCTGTGCACTCAGGGTTGTCGGCGTACCGCCTCCCATATAAATCGCATTAAGATGCTTTTTTTGAAACCTCTGCAATAAATGCAAGCTCTTTTAAAAGTGCATCTACATATTCATCCATCCGGTCCTGCCATTTTGCAACCGGATAAGAAGTAAAGGAGCAGTAACTGCAGGTTGTCGGGCAGAACGGAATTCCGATATAAAGACTGTATCCATTTTCATAATCCAGCTTGTCAAGCTGGGCTTTTTCCCGCTTCGCAATCTCGATACCAAGCATTGCTTTTTTCTCGCTTACCACATAGGTATCATGCATATACCGGATGATTTCTTCCTCAGAAGAACATTCTTCCAGTCTTTCCATGATCATCTTTGTGGGGCGGACACCTGTCATATTCCCCCATGCATGTTCTTCTCCGGTCTTTTTGACCAGGGTCTGATATAATTTTTTATTGATATAACGCTTTTGTTCTCTTTTTTCGCTGATGTCTGCGATTTCAGCCTCCTGCAATGAAAAGGTCCACCGGACCTTTTTATCACATGCCTGCTCTTCCAGATCTGGTTCCTCTTCTGCGGTCATCTCGATCAGAAGTTCCTGTTCTGGATCTACCTTCTGGCTGATCTCGGCATCAGGAAGAAATGACTTTACGATATGATAAATGTCGTAAGTGAAACGTTCATTCTTACAGCTGATCCGAATCATTTCTCTGCTCCTCTATACATACGGGTTGTTCACTTTTTCGTTACCAATCGTTGTTGCGCCCATATGTCCCGGGAATACCTTTGTTTCATCCGGAAGCAGGAACAGCTTTTCCTTGATCGAACGAATCAGTGCAGAAGTGCTGCTGGTTGCAAAATCACTTCTTCCGACTGAACAACAGAACAATGTATCTCCACTGAAAAGTACTCCCTCTTTTTCTACATAGTAGCATACGCCGCCCTGGGTATGTCCCGGTGTATGGATCACCCGGAAATCTTCTCCGATCAGATGAAGCACATCTCCATCATGGATCACGTCTCCACCCGGGTAGCTATAGCCATTTGTATATACCGTTGACTCATTCATAGACGGTGTGTGAAGAAGCTCCAGATCGGATTCTTCTACGTAAACCGGCATTTCTCCATACCGGTCGATCACTTTATCGATTCCCATGATATGATCAAAATGCGCATGAGTCAGAAGAATTGCCTTAATTACAAGCTCTTCCTCTTCGATATAACCGATCATCGCTTTTGACAGGTTTGCCGGATCAACGATCACGGTCTCTTTTGTTTCTTCATTAGTAACAATGTAACAATTGGTACTGATAATTCCTGTTACAAATTTTTCGATTTTCATTTCTTTTTACCCCACTGCTCGTTCTATATCCAGCACGCCGATGATCTGCCGGAGCTTTCCGATCACTTTTCCAAGCTCCTCTCTTCCCCGGACAATAAATCCGGCTTCGATTGTTGCTGTTCCCTGTTTGCTGGTTCTTACATTCATAGACTTCACATCAATATTCATCTCCGTGAACACCTTAGACATATCCATCAGAAGTCCCTGCCTGTCATTTGCATACATCTTGATCTCAGCCAGATAGCTTCCGGTATCTGTACCTTCCTCCGGTTTTCCCATTCTGCCGGGATCAGACGCGCTCTTTCCGCTTCTGACAGATGAATGATATTGACACAGTCCGTCCGGTGGATCGACATTCCGCGTCCGCGGGTGATAAAGCCAACGATCTCATCTCCCGGCACCGGATTGCAGCATCTGGAAAAACGCACTGCCATATCGTCGATTCCCTTGACCACGATACCACTCTTGGATCTGGTGATATGCACCTTGTTCTTTGCCGCTTCCGCAACCTTTTCCAGAACACTTTCGTCGGTCAGTTCTTTTCGGTGATCCTTACTGTATTCTTCTGCAAGACGGTTGACGATCTGCCCTTCCTTCAATCCGCCATGTCCAAGTGCTGCAAGGATTGAATCCCAGTCCTTAAAGCCGTACTTTTCCTGCACGATCTGCATATATTTCAGTTTCATCAGATCCGAGAGTACAAATCCTTTTGCCTTACAGTACGTGGCGAGCATTTCCTTACCACGTACAATATTTTCTTCTTTGAATTCTTTCTTAAACCACTGATTGATCTTGTTCTTTGCCTGCGTACTCTTTACAATATTCAGCCAGTCACGGCTCGGTCCTTTGGAATTCTGAGAAGTCAAGATCTCGATTCGGTCCCCGTTCTGGATCTTGTAATCGATATTGACCAGCTTGCCATTGACTCTGGCACCTACCATCTTGTTGCCGACCGCAGTATGGATCGCATAGGCAAAGTCAACCGGCGTAGAACCGTTCGGCAGGTTCTTGACATCTCCGTTCGGTGTAAAGCAGTATACATCCTCTGCAAATAGATCCAGGTCTCCTTTCAGAAGATTCAGAAATTCCCGGTTGTCTGACATGTCTCGCTGCCATTCCAGGATCTGACGAAGCCAGCTCAGTTTTTCTTCTTCCTTCGCTTCAACGCTCTTCTTTCCATCTTCAGACTCTTTATATTTCCAGTGTGCCGCAATACCGTATTCAGCAGTTTTATGCATCTCCTGTTGTACGGATCTGGATCTCAAACGGCTGACCGATCGAACTCATCAGCGTTGTATGCAGAGACTGATACATATTTGGCTTCGGCATGGCGATATAATCTTTAAAACGTCCCGGTACCGGTGTATACATCTCATGGATAACTCCAAGCGCCGCATAACAGTCTTTTACAGAATCTACAATGATACGGACTGCAAACAGGTCATAAATCTGATCTACCGTCTTATCCTGATTGACCATCTTCTTATAAATACTGAAGAAATGCTTCACACGTCCATTCACTTCTGCATCAATGTTCGCATTCTTCATATGCGTGGAAACCTCATCCACGATCTGCTGGACAAATTCTTCCCTTTCCGTTTTTCTTGCATTGATCTGCTTTACCAGATCGTTAAAAACCTCCGGCTGGGAATATTTGAGCGCCAGGTCATCAAGCTCTGTCTTGATCTTGGAAATACCAAGCCGTTGTGCGATCGGGAGCATGATATCCATGGTTTCTTTTGCTTTTTCCAACTGCTTCTCCGGTCGCATATACTGCAGGGTACGCATATTGTGCAGACGGTCGGCAAGCTTGATGATGATAACACGGATATCTTTTGCCATCGCAAGGAACATCTTACGAAGATTCTCAGCCTGGACCTCAAGCTTATCCGCTGAATAGGAAAGCTGTCCCAGCTTTGTGACACCGTCTACCAGAAGAGCCACCTCATCTCCGAATTCCTGACGGATTTCTTCGTCCGTCATCACCGTGTCTTCTACCACATCATGAAGGATGCCGGCAACGATCGTCTCTTTGTCCATCTCCAGTTGTGCCAGAATGATTCCTACCCACAGAGGATGGATAATATACTCTTCTCCGGATTTCCGTGTCTGCCCTTTATGCGCATCTCTTGCAATATGATATGCTTTTTCGATCATAGAGACGTCCGCCGAAGGATGGTACTTTCTGACTCGCTCGATCAGACTTTTATAGAGCAGTTCCGGATTCTGATAATCTTCCACATCCTTTACCGCATGACCATCTACGATCTCCAGTTTTTTATGTGTTGGTTCGATCAGCATCTCCTGCTGGATTCCGATATCGTCTGCCATAGCCTTCCCTTCTTTCTCATTAGTTTCCCGGATACTGGATCACCGAATCTACTTTGTATCCTTTCAGTTTTTCCCGTCCTTTTAATCCCATCAGTTCGATCAGGCAGAGAACTTCTACAACCTCACCGCCAAGTCCTTCGATCAGTTTGATCATTGCTTCTGCCGTACCGCCTGTTGCCATCAGATCATCTACGATCACAACCTTGTCTCCCGGTTTGATCGAACGCTTGTGGATCTCGATCTCTGCACTTCCATATTCCAGATCATACTTGATCGATGCTGTCTCGCAAGGAAGCTTTCCTTTTTTACGGATCGTCACAAATGCTTTTTGCAGATTATATGCAATCGGCATTCCAAAAATAAATCCTCTGGACTCCGGTCCGATCACGATGTTGAAATCCATGCCTTCAAGCTTATCCTGCAATCCGAATAGAAAGCTGAAGTCCTTCCGGATCTTCAAGAATGCTGGTTACATCTCTGAAAATAATTCCTTTTTCCGGATAATCCGGAATGCTGACAACATATTCTTCAAGTTTTTTCATCTTTCTTCTCCACCTTACCTACAAATATATACAATATCTATTAGTATAGCATAAAATTGCTGTTTTTCAAATTATTTATAATTTTGGATCACAATCTGTGGCGTACGGACTCCCTGATACTCATTGATATCAGGATAATAGGTAAATGCCATAACAATTCCATGCCCATGTCCGCGCAGCAGACACTCACAGGCAATATCTCCAAATTTTTCACGCACATATTCCACAAAGGTATTCACATCTCCAAAATACATGGCATCCATCCTTGTACCGTGAAGATCCTTCACCTGCAACTTCAGCACATTTTTATTCTTACCAAGGATTCTCGCACTTTCCACCTGTACCTGTCTTTCTGCAAAGACCGGACGTGCATTTCCATTGCCAAATGGTTCCAGAACCGCAAGCTCTCCGATAAATTTTTCATTGACACATTCAAACGGGAGCTGCATATCTATGGCAATCTTTTCATTCAGATCCTCTGGTGTGATCCCGGATTTTTCGTTAATCTCCTTACGGAACTGTTCCAGATTCTCCTCCGGCATGGAGAGACCTGCCGCCATCTTATGCCCGCCAAATTTTGACAACAGATGCTTTACCCGGTTCAGTCCTTCATACATGTGCCAGGTCTCGATCGATCTTCCTGAGCCCTTTAAACCTTCCGCGCCCTTCGTCAGCACAAAAACCGGACGGTAATATTTTTCCCGGATCCTTCCTGCCACGATCCCGGCAAGGCTTTCATGACATTCCGGCAGGTAGACCACCAGCACGTCTGCATCCTTAAGTTCACTGTTCTCCACCTGGATAAACGCCTCTTCTACCGCCTGCGCCGTCATATCCTTCCGGCTGTCATTGAGTGCTTTCAGATCACCTGCCAGCAGATCCGCCTCCGCCACTTTCTTTGCCTCCAGAAGCTCCAGGGCACGCTTTGCTGTATCCAGTCTTCCACTGGCATTCATACACGGACCGATCACAAATCCAATGTGATACGGAGACAGTTTATCTACATTCACACCAGTACATTCCATCAGCGCCTTCAGTCCCAGATTCTCCGTCCGTTTCAGCATATCCAGTCCCTGTTTAACGAAAATACGGTTTTCGTCCACCAGATCCATAACATCACCGATCGTTGCGATTGCCACATTTTCCATCAGATAATCTGCATCTTCCGCATCTTTTCCCATGGCTTCCATCAGAGCCTCCACCAGCTTGTAAGCAACCGCAGCCCCGCACAGCCCTTTGAACGGATAAGTACAGTCCTCCTGCTTCGGATCCACAACCGCATCTGCCTCCGGCAGAATATATCTTCGTCCCGCGCCAATTTCCGTATACGGGACCTCATGATGATCCGTCACCACAATCGTCATTCCCATACTTTTTGCATAGGCGATCTCCTCTGCCGCCGCAATCCCGTTATCACAGGTAATGATCGTATCCACGTCGGCCTCCAGCGCCCGGTCGATCAGGTTCCGGTTCAGACCATACCCGTCCTTCATACGATCCGGAATGTCACTGTCCACATCAGCTCCGAGCATCCGGAATCCCTCCAGAAGAATATAGGTCGACTGGATTCCATCAATATCATAGTCTCCAATGATCCTGATTTTTGCATTTTCTTTTATCTTTTCTCCAAGAACCGCTACTGCCTTGTCCATATCCTTCATCAGCATTCCATCGTACAGATCGGCGATCGTACCGTTTAAATATTTCTCGATCGCATCATCCCCGATCACATCCCGGTTTCTTATCAGGGAAGCCACTCGCGGACTGATATGGAATTTCTCACTGATATGCTGAAAATCCGCTCCTTTTCTCAGAAGTACCCAGTTCTCCATTTTCTCTTTTCCTTTCTTTGGTAGTCAGATAATACAAAGATGCCGGAGGATTCTCCTCCGACACCTCATTTCTGTCAGCTCTTTTCGTTGCTTTTTTGCCGCCGATTTTTGTTTTCATTACATACCATAATGCACCAGTGATACATACAGATGAATATCCGCCACCTGCAATACCAACCATAAGAGGTGCTGCAAATTCTTTAATAGAGCTTACACCCATGATATAAAGAACCGCTACCATGACAAATGTAGTAAATGTTGTGTAAATACTTCTTGTCAGTGTATAAGTGATACTTCTGTTTACAAGCGCTTTCAGATCATCGTTTCTCTTCATGACCCGAAGCTCTTCACGGATACGGTCGAAAATAACGATCGTCGCATTGATAGAATATCCAAGGATTGTCAGCATACATGCGATAAATGTATTACCGACAGATGTTCTTGCAAGTGCATAGAATGTAAGCACAAATAACAAATCGTGTAAAAGAGCAAGAACCGCACTTGATGCGAAACGTACATCTTTGAACCGGAACCAGATATAGATCAGCATACAGATCGCTGAAATGATAACTGCAATGATCGCATCCTGTCTCATCTCGGAGCTTACCGTAGAACTGATATTTTCTGCTGTAATTGTCGATGTGTCTACACCAAATTTATCAGCAAGCGCATTGTTAAGTGCTTCTCTTTCGTCAAGATTCAGCGTCTGAGTCTTGATGATGATCTGATTGCTGTCTTTTACTTTCTGTGCCTGTACATTGTGATCTCCGGTCACATCTTCTACAACCGGAACGATCTTTGAATCAATCTCTTTGATCGAGTAATCCTTATCAAATGTTACGGTTGTAGCCGTACCGCCCTTGAATTCCAGGCTGTAGTTCAGCGCACCTTCACCTTTTCCCGACTGGACTCCCATTGTCACAAAACCTGCTGCGATCACAGCAATTGATATTGCAAAGAAAATGGCTTTCTTTCCGAGGAAGTCGATAATTTTTCTTTCTTTTTTGAATTTCTTCGCATAAAATTTCACATCACGAAGACCAATCGCATACAGAGAGAAAATGATGATTCTAGTAATAACAAGTGCCGTAAACATTGACACAACAATACCAAGTGCCAGTGTCTGTGCAAATCCTTTTACAGAACCTGAACCCTTGAACCAGAGAATAGCTGCAGCGATCAGAGTTGTTACGTTACCGTCAACGATCGCAGACAGTGCTTTGTGGAAACCATTCTTCAGAGAAGTCTTAACACTGATACCTGTTGTCACTTCTTCACGCACACGGGCGAAAATGATAACGTTAGCATCGACTGCCATACCGATTCCAAGGATGATACCTGCAATTCCCGGAAGGGTAAGCGTGATATTAAATGCATTTAAAAGCACCAGGATCAGTCCTGTGTAGATCAGAAGTGCAAGACCTGCTGCAAGTCCCGGAATCAGATATACGAAGCACATAAATACGAAGATGATGGCAAGTCCGATGGCACCAGCCATTAAGCTTGTGCCGATTGCTTCTTCTCCGAGCTGTGCAGCTACTACATTAGAGCGAAGTTCTTCCAGTTCCAGAGAGTCCAACGATTCGATGAAGGGCTGCAGATTGTCTCAAGCTTCTTCTGGCTCTGACATCCCTGTGATAACTTGGCTTCTCCGCCTTCGATCGCCTGATTAACTCTTGGTGAACTGATTGTCTGTCCATCATAAATAATGGAAATCTGTTTTCCTACATTTGCTGCTGTTGCTTCTGCAAATTTGGTTGTTCCTTCTTTGGTAAGCTGCAGAGCTACAACATATTCTTTATTCTTAGTCGTAGAGTTTTCCTGCGTCTGGGCCTCTGCATTTTTAACATCTGTTCCTTCAAGAACGGTGTTGCCATCTGCATCCTGAAATACCAGTGATCCTGGTTTGCCGAGTTCTTCCAGAACTTTATTGGCATCGGATACACCTGGGATCTCGATGTTGATCCGGTCGTCCCCTTCCTGATATACACTTGCTTCTGTACTGTACTGCTCTACACGCTTCTGTAACTTGTAGATCGTATCCTTCATATCTTCTGCTGAAGGATTCTTGTCTTTCGCCTGATAGGTAATGCTGACACCACCGGCAAGGTCAAGACCAAGATTGATATTTCTTGCAGAACCTGTGTGGGAGGAACCAAATCCCTGCCAGCAGGTAAATCCAAGAAGTCCTAAAAGTGCAGCAATCAGAACAAGGCTTACTATTCCTTTACTCTTCTTCATGTCCAAGTCCCTTTCTTAGTTTTCGTCTGCCATTGCAGCCTTTATCATAATCGCGCATTCTACGCGCTTACGTTCCATCTCACAGCCCAGATCATAAGAATCATTTAATCCGTCTGCATACTTGTATGCGTTTGCCATACACCCGCCACTACAGTAGAATCTTGCAAAACATTTCTTGCATTTTTCTTTGGTATATACATTGCAGCAACGGAACTCATCTGCGATCTCCGGTCTTGTAATTCCTTCGTTTACATTTCCCATCAGGAAATTTTCATCACCTACAAACTGATGACACGGATAGAAATCTCCCCATGGTGTAACAGCAAGGTATTCTGTTCCCGAACCACATCCGGACAGACGTTTGTACAGACAAGGTCCTCCTTCCAGGTCGATCATAAAGTGGAAGAAATTGAATCCTTCTCCCTTTTTGTCTTTCTCAATGATATATCTTGCAAGCTTGTCATACTCATCAAAGATCTGCGGAAGATCTTCTTCACGGATTGCATACGGATCAGATTCATCCCCGACAACCGGTTCGATCGACTCATCTGCTTAGCCAAGCTCTGCAAAATGCTTTACATCCTCTGAAAAATCCAGATTGTTTCTGGTAAATGTTCCGCGGATATAGTAGCGCTCCTGATTACGTGAATCAGCAAGCTTCTGGAACTTCGGCACGATAAGATCATAGCTTCCCTTTCCGTTTCTGAAAGGACGCATTCTGTCATTTACTTCCTTACGTCCGTCAAGGCTGATGACCACGTTATCCATCTCTTTATTGATAAACTCCTGAATCTCATCATTCAGAAGTACACCATTCGTAGTTACAGTAAAACGGAAGTGCTTATCATGAAGCTTTTCCTGCTCTCTTCCGTATGCGACCAGGTCTTTGACAACCTGCCAGTTCATCAGCGGCTCCCCGCCAAAGAAATCAACTTCCAGATTCCTTCTTGTTCCGGAATTGGCGATCAGAAAATCCAGGGCTTTCTTACCAACTTCATAAGTCATAAGCGCTCTTCTTCCGTGATACTCTCCTTCTTCTGCAAAACAGTATTTGCAGGCAAGATTGCAGTCGTGTGCGATATGCAGGCAGAGTGCCTTCACAACCGTCTTACGCTTGATAACCTCCCCGATAAAAGGTTCATATGTATCAACAACAAAAAGCTGTCCGTTTGCAGTCAGCTCTGTCACATCATCCAATATATCTCTGAGTTCTTCTTCGGAATATTTCCCTTCCAGCTCATCTTTCAGCTGGTTCCATGTACTTTCTTCTTTCAGCGTCTGCACTGTCTGATTCTCGTTCATACGGTTCAGACATGCAATAACTTCGTACCCCGGCTCGTCCACTACATGAACGCATCCGCTGTTGACATCAAGTACAATTCATTATATCCATTGTTCTGGTACTGATGAATCACAAACCGGTACCCCTTTCTATCCTTATTTTTCAAATTTTTTTCCTCGTCAAATGACAGCGGCTTTAAAGCCGCTGCCTGCTTGTCATACTTATTCACTACACTTACAACTATCTCTTATTTGCTGTGTTCGCAAGTCTGATTTCCTACTGTACAAGAAGTCTTGCATGCTGACTGACAGGATGTCTGGCATTCTCCGCATCCGCCCTTCTTTACTGTATTGTTCAGAGTCTGTGTATTCAATGTTTTAATGTGTTTCATTGTAATATCCTCCTTCTTTGCTCATTATGTGATACAGTATAGCACATTTTCCAACTTACCGTCAACGCAAAAATCCAATCTAAAACAAATGACAGGAGGTATTTTCCCTAGAATTTGCTGCCTCCGCCACCGCGGGTTCTTCCTGATGAAGAAGTATGTGTACTGCTGCCGCCGGAAGAGCTCTTCTTTTCTTTCGCCGTTTTCGAAGTCGTTTCATAAAGGAACATATCTCTGCTTTCTGTAATATCCAGACTATCGTCTTTTACATAGCTGCCTGCCGCTGACTGGAAACGCACTGTTTTAAGCTGTGCCTTCATCCTGCCGACAATGATAAGTGACAGAACAACTCCTACCCCAAGGGAGATCAAAATCCAGATTGGGGATAATGGCTCCTTTGGAAGACTTTTCCTGTCATACGGCTTTCCGTTTCTTGCCTGTGTAATGAATTCGTCACACAGCTCTGAAAAAGTCTGAAATGCCGAAAAATAATTTTCATCCTTCAGATCACTCGTCATTTCTTTTGAAATGTATTTGATCCCTGCATCGGTAAAAGCTGTGATTCCGTAACCACAGGTTGAAATATAACAGTCATTCTCTTCTCCCAGACTAATGAGAAGAAGGATTCCATCCTTATCCTGTCCATATCCGAAGTTTCCGTAATCATAAATATCATCGGCGTATTCTTGCACCGTTTTTTCATCCAGCGTATTTGTTGTCACAACGACAACATCCATTTTCTGTCGGATACTCAGTTCATCAAGTATGTCATTTAATTTTGCTTCCTCACTATCCGTCATAAGTCCCGCCATGTCCTGCACACGACAATAATCATTTGCAAATCCTTCTGCATCTTCGGCTGAAACCGAAAACGTCATCCCCAGGCAAAGGGCCAGAACAAGCAGAAGTGATATTATTTTCTTTTTCATTCCGTCACCCCCTAAAACAGTCCGAGAAAGTGCAGAAGTGTTGCTGCACCGTATGTTAATGCAGTGAACGCACCTGCCAGTACCAGTGTCCAACGGGTTGCTGCCGCCTTATCTACCGGCAGGTCGCCGACGAATTTTCCGGTCTGTCCGTTCATTGCAAATGTATATTTGTTACCATTCCATGTGGTATTTAAAAGCCACACCGGATATAAAGCATACTTGGCTTTTCCGCCATGGAACTGTACACTGGTATTTTCAGCTACTACAGTATCGTAACCAATGACTGTTTCGGCAAATGCCTGCTCCGTAGATTTTTTCACACGCTCATTCGCCCGGTCAATGCTTTCTTCTGCAGTCACATCATACTTATCTGCCAGGTAACCGGCAAGATAAGCCGTCTGGAAATCCACTGCCTCCCTACAGTTAAACGGTTCGATGGATTCCATCAGATCATCCGCCATTTTTGTAGAGCCATCTACCGGAACGTATTCAAATCCAACACTTCCGCCTCTGTGCACCATATAATAACTGGTCTGGGTATAATTGTAATCACTGTCACTCCAAGTACGGATCTTGGTTGCCTTATAACGGACCTTAGCGTCTACATCGGTATCAAATAGCCAGAACGGTACATAGACTCCTTTGATCTCGTCAATATGGTTCTGATCCTTAAAAATCTTCGGCAGAAGACGTTTTCCTGTAAGATGCTTCATGAGCCCTTCTTTTGCTGCTTTTTTATCCAGTTTAAACGGAATGACCAGATCCGGTTTCAGGGAGCCGGAGAATTGTCCCATCATAACGATTGGATTATCACAGAATGGGCAGGATGTTGCCGCTGTATTTGCGTCACCTACAATTTCTCCTCCACAGGATTTACACACATAAGTACGCAGACCATCCGTTTCTCCTTCTCCCCATTCACCGCCTGCTGCGGTTTCCCATTCCATGCTGTCTGTTTCTTCGTCCTGCAGTTCGGCATCATATCCCTTCAATGCGTCCATTTCGAACTCTGTGTCGCAATACGGACACTTCATCTTCTGGATCGTACTGTCAAAGGCTATCGCACCGCCACAGCAGGGACATTTATATTCCTGCAAGCCTGCCATAAAAATCCTCCTCTCTTAATGCGCCTGTCGATCAAATTCCGCAAGTTCTTCGTCCGCTCTCCGGATCCACTCTGTACGGTCTCCGTAGATTGCACATTTGTTTGCCATAATTCATCCTCCTTTCAGCCAATACCGGATTTCCGGACATTTTCTTTTCTTGTTTATGATTCTCCTGTTGCTTTTACGACCCATTTGGCATTGTCTACCTGGAAGCTATAACCACAGAAGGAACAACAATTGTGTTCATCCGGTATGAAATTGGCTCCACAGGATGGGCAATCTTTTTCCTTGAAAAATGCTCCGTCCGTCTTCCTTCTTTCTGGATATCTCGCCCTCTGCAAAACGAGTGTCGTTTTTGTTTTCTTTGTATACGGTTTTCCACTCTCAGGCAGGTAGGTTTCACTTCCATATGCCGTAGCGGTGATTTCTGTTGTTTTGTCTGTATTTACAACATTTTTAAGTATGATCGAGCCGATTCCATAATCCATCAGGTCCGGCTTATTTACATCCTTATGAAGTGCATCATTGATGCAGGACCTCAGATAATTTTCCGAGTATCTTACGATCTCCTTTGGCAGCTTTTCCTGTTTTTCTTTCTTGGATTGGAAAATTTTCGCAATTCCCAGAAGCATAAGCAGTGTAGCAATTACACCTATGGTAAGAGAAATATCCGTGTCTTTAATCAGATAAAGGCACAATGTCAGACACAGGAACATGATGCCCGAGTAAGCAAGCAATAACAATCCATATTGCATGTTCGCACCCATTTTCTCATAAATTTCGAATACCTCTGTCGTCTGCCAGTCGTAGAATTCACTTTGTATCACACCGCCACAATATGGACAGATGACTTGCTGACTGCTCAGTTCCACCTCAGCTCCACAGGATGGACAGATGATCGTCCCTTTATCGGAATAAAATTCCTTGTTCTTACCCTGACGGTCAGAATGACGGATATGCCTTGACTGAAGAATCCGAAGGTAACTGTTTTTCCGATAGATCTGATGCACTGTCTTACCAGATTGAGGAGAAATAAGACGTTCCAAAGAACTACATTGCAGGATAGACTTCCACTCCCGTCCGTCATCATTCCATCTTTTGAAATTATTTTTTGGAAGTGGTACAACGTCCGTCACCTGGATATCTCGGCAAAGCTTACGCTTTCCCAGCAGTTCCACCTGATGAACCATCTTTCTGCGAAATGTAAGATCCATTCTCTTTGGAAGATAACCCTTATCTGCTTTTCCAAGTGGAAGTAATACATTTTCAAAGGAATCCTTGATGTCCTTCTGAATTCTTTGCCCTTGCAACGGGTGTTTCCAGCTTGCAAGAATTTCTTTCATTTTGCTTCTTTTTCAAATTCTTTTGGTAAGTCCGTTTGTAAAGTTCATGTCAATGATTTTCTCACAACGGCAACGTAATAGATTATGGTGGCTGCAAACGCAAACAGCATCGCCTCTGACAATCCCATATTTATCCCTCCTCATCTATCATTCTATCTGGTTGACCTATTGTTCCTCTTGTTCCTTCTCTTTGCTCTTACCAAATATTTCATAGATCAGGAATATGGAGATAATGATTCCCGCCGGGATCATCATAACGGAGGTAATGTTATCACCTATATCGCCTGTGTAAAGCTTGTATTCTCCATTCAAAGCCCGGTAAGCCTTCTCTGTCACTTCATCCCCCCGGGATATATCTCTGGAAAATACATCTTTTCCTGTATAAGTTTTTACATCCACTTCAAAGGACAGAATTGCGTGATACTTTACATCTTCATCGCCATTTTCATCGGTCTTAACACTCTATCTGATAATCTTTACAACGGCGGTTACCTGACGAACATCGGAAGATAGTTTATATTCTATACTGGAAAAAATATGAGTAACTCCATATACAACGAGCCCAATCGAACCAATCAGTAAGAATACACATATCACCTTATTTTGTGCTTTATCTGAAAGTACCTTCACGCAACTCCCTCCTTCCATACTTACAGTCTTCTACCCTCTTTTTCTTCCCGGTGATACTTGATAAGATCTTTACTTAATCCAATGAAACCAATGAGACCTAGCGGAATCATTGCAGCAAATGCAAAAAAGTAAATCGGAGTTGGTCCCGGTTCCAATTTGTATTTTCCTTTAGAGTTCCGGTAAACAGTGATCAGTACAGTATCCCCTTTCCTGATTTCTTTATAGTAAGTATCAAAATCATCATATGTCGTTCCATCGATTTCATAAGTAAACCTTACTTTATATTTTTCTTTTCGGTCTCCCTTATCATCTTTTTCTTTCGTTTGTTCACAACTGTAAACGGTTGCATGAAGCGTTCGAACATCCGTGGAATTCTTAAACTCACTGCTTTCATGCTTCGTATATATCATGCCGCCGATTCCTGCGATAATAATGAAGATACTTAAAATCAAAGCACCGATTGTGGTCTTATGTTCCTCTTTTTCTGATGGGAGTCTAAACATAGAATTCCCTCCTCTCCCGCGAATTACTGTCTGTCGTTCTCGTCAAAGATGTCGCCACATTCTGGGCAGAATTTCGGTGGGTGTGTCGGGTCTTCCGGTTCCCATCCACATTTATCACAACGGTAAAGCGGTGCGCCTTCCGGTTTCTTTGCTCCACAGTTCTGGCAGAATTTTCCTTTATTCACTGAACCGCAAGAACAGGTCCATCCTTCTTCCTCTACCGGTTTTGGTGATCCGCATTCCGGACAGAACTTACCGGTTGCTGTGGCTCCGCATTTACATTTCCATGCACCCGGTGCCGGCTGTGGTTCCGGTTTCTTGCTTCCGCATTCCGGACAGAACTTGCCGGTAACAAAGTTTCCGCAGCTGCACTTCCATCCGTCTGCCTGCGGTGCCGGCTGCTGAACGGCTTGTTGTGCAGCCTGCTGCGCCGCCATCTGCTGTGCCTGTTGCTGACCCATTGCAAATAAATTCTGTGCGTTCATACCGCCGCCCTGATTCATTGCCATGCCCATGCCCATGAAGCCTGTCATTGCACCGGCCTGATTACCGGCTGCAGTCTTCATTGCATCAGCCTGTGCTCCGACCAGCGTTGCTGCGGCCATTGTAGGATCACGCATGATTGCTGTACGCTGAGCCTGTTTGATCAGTTCTGCATCTTCATCCGGAAGAGTCACAGATCCAAGTGCAATACTTACAACCTTCAATCCTCGAAGTGCACCCCATTTTTCTGAGAGTGCCGTATTCATCGCATTTTCAAGATCTGTATTATGTGTCACGATCTGATTCGGACGAAGCTCCAGTTCAGACAAATGTCCGAATGCCGGCTGAAGAGCAGAGATAAACTCTGTCTTAAGAGTAGCATCCAGTTCCTCTCTGGAGTATTCCTGCTCCACATTTCCGCAAACATTAGAGTAGAACAAAAGCGGATCGGCAATCTTGTAAGAATAGACACCTGAACAGCGGATCGATACGTCGATATCAAGTCCGATCTTGGAATCCACAACACGGAACGGAACCGGATTCGGCGTTCCGAAGCGATTTTCCAGAATCTCCTTGGTATTAAAATAATAGATTCTCTGATCCTTTCCGGTATCTCCTCCGTAAGTAAAACGTTTTCCTACGGTTTTAAAGGTTTCTTTGATACTCTCTCCAAGGCTGCCTGCAAAAATAGACGGTTCGGAAGAAGTATCATAAGTAAATTCTCCCGGTTCTGCACAGACTTCTACGACCTTGCCCTGTTCTACGATGATCATACACTGTCCGTCTGCTACAGCAATTCCAGAGCCGTTCGAGATAATATTGTCATTTCCTTTGGTGTTCGCTGAACGTCCGGTGACACGTTTTTGTCCTTTTGTAACGAGTACCTCCTTTGGCATCGACTCACAGTAGAAAAATTCCTTCCATTGATCTGCAAAAGTACCTCCAAGAGCACCCATACCTGCTTTAATAAGTCCCATAATATTTTCTCCTTTCCTTTTTGAAATGATCTTCCTCTATGTTATCCGGTTACACCGGAAGAACACGGTTTAATATGCGGCATTCCATGTGTCTGTAAAAACATCATAAATATAAATAAGATTATCACAAACGCCGTAAAGCTGTTCCTGCACAAACTGTTCTCCATTATCAGTTCCTAATACAAAAAGCATACAGCTGCCTCCGTTTATGATCTCTGATTCTCCTGTATACATAAGCTTCATTCCATTTTCCAGTCCCTGTCTGACCTCTCCATACTCCAGCAGGATCTCTGTTGCAATTTCAACCGAACGTTCATCCGGTGTTTCCTCATAGACTGAGAAATCATATACTCCGGCAAGTTCCGCCAGATGGCCGTCCATTAATGAAATCGACGGGTGGAAATCTATGGCATCGCCACCATCTGTCACCGAAACCAGTACATTGGAATAGATCTCACTGAAATTACAACGTAGCACAAGCGCCTCTCCCGGTTTTCCTTCAAATAACGGATGACTCTTATCATCTGCATATTCACCATTTTCCGTGATATCAGAAGGATAGACGGTCACTCTGCCTTTTCCATTTGGCGGAACGATGGCATACAGTTCTTGCCCCTCTGCCATGTAACAGGCTGCCTCTGACAAAAACGGATACTCTTTTGTTAAATGATGAAATTCCAGGTAAAATGAAAGATCTGTCATTGTAAATTCACTGTCCACATACCCGAAAAGTGCAACTCCTGCACCACAGCCGTTTTGATTGATCTGCTTTCTGAGAAATGCCAGTTCCGTATCTTCCGTCTCGACGATTTCTGTCTTCCCCGGCTCCTCTTTTTCTTCCTTCTTTTCTTCTTTTTTATCATCCTGTACTTTCACAAGACCGCTTTTATTCTCGCCTTCCACAGGCTTTTGCGGACTGCTCTTATGAGGCAGTCTGCATCCGCATAATAAGCCGGCCTGCAGGATTATCAAACAAAACAGTAATGATATTTTCTTCATATTACATTTCTCCTTGTAAAGACTGAACCTTTTTTCTTTCTCCAAAACGGCAAGAATCATTGTAGTCCAGATAACCATCAGGCTGTCGTTACCGGTCTTAGGAGATTTCATTTTATCGTCCGGAGCCTTCTTCTGTACCGGAGCTACTGCTTTTTTTGCATTATAACTGTTCGTGAAAACAGCTTCCCGTACTTCATTTTCCTTCTTTATTTCAGTCGGATATATACGCAGTTTCTTCTCGATGGTTCTTCCATTTCCTTACATCGCATAAATCTGATCCATCAGATATTCAGCAGTCATGGATCCATAGAAGAACTGGTCGATAAGACCGTTTTTCTTCGCATCCCGAATGTCTTTTGCCGCCTGTTTTTCTGTATTGGAATCCACGATGAAAGCAATTTTACAGTCAGGACACACCCTCTTTACTTCATCCCGAAGCTTCATTCTCTCGCAAAGCTTCCACGGAGTATAGCCCGTCACCTCCATGATAAGAACAAACGGTTTATAAAGCTTACAAAGTTCAACCGTATCTTTTGGAGACTCCGTACGGACTACATCAATCTCATAATCCGATTTTTTGAAGGCAGTCGCTACGGAATCCGCAAACAGAAAATTCTGCATATCAACCACTATTTTTCGCATCGAACCATCCTCCTTTCTTTCAGCGATATATCCGATGTGTCTGCTATATTTCTTTTTTTCTTTAGTCTAACAGAGAAAAATAGCTCTGTCTGTCCTCATAAATGTGGACAAATAAGCATTTTACACAAAAAAATCGCTCTACCTAATAAAAAGCAGAGCAATTTTCACATCTAAATCCTATTTTATTTTCTTCTTATACGTCGAGCTGACTGCTCGGTACGACCAGGCGTTTGATTACCGCCGCAACCATCAGGCGATTGCGGTTTTGTATATAGGTATAGGTACGAACCGATGATTCTGCCACATGAAGCTTAGCCGCAATCTCGGCATTCGTCTTCCCTTCACACAACAAACGTAAGGTTTCCATTTCCTGATCGGAAAGGTCACAGGAAAGTGCTTTTCCAAGCTGCACAGCCGGCACCTTGTCCGGCCAGAAATTTTTACCTGCAAGCGTCCCTTCGATCACGCTAATAAGATCACCGGAAGGAGAATCCTTATACCAGAAGCTGTCCGCTCCTATTTTCCTTGCACGATCCAGAAATCGTCCTTCTAACATGGAGGTCACCATTACGATCTTGATCCGTGGATAGTATTTTTTGATTGCTTCAGCCGCATCTAATCCATCCGAATCATTTTCTGTACAAATATCCATCACCACCAGGTCAATATGCCCCTCACCACATCTCTGCAATGCTGCATCTGCCCGGGTCAGGGCAGATGCCACTTCACATTCTGTGCTTTTTTCTATGCAAGAGCACAAATACTTACGGGCAAGCATCTGATCTTCAACAATTAGTATTTTTTTCACTTTCATTCCTCCCTAACGTGTTAAATCTTAGGAATTTCTATTACCAAAGCAAACTCCGGAAAACTCTGTACGAGCATCCTTCCACCTTCCGTTTCAATCCGGTGACGCAGATTGGTAAGTCCTCCACCTTCCCGGATTTCTCTTTCCGGAGGCTGTCCGTTGTTATAGATCATCACGGTATAGCCGGTTTCATTTTCAAAAACATTTGCCTCCAGTTCTGTCGCTCTCGCATATTGAAGGGCATTATTCAGACATACCTGCATAGCAGCATACATCATCTCTGCTGCTTTTCCCGGTGGTTCCTTTCCTTCTATCTGCACAAGGACACCACTGCTTCTTGCACTGGCAAACAATTTCTCTTTTTCTGATAAATGTTCGACCTCCCGAAAAACAATATTCTTCTCCCATTCCCGCAGAACTGTTTCCACATCGATCCCGCCGAAATCTCCGGAAAGATACTGCTTCATTACAATAATACTGGCTGCAAGATTATCATGCATAGCAGATTTTGCCGTCAAAAGTTCTTTCTCCCGGGCAATCTTCTCCACATTTTCAGATAACCTTTGCAGATGTTCTTCATCCTCGGCAAGCTTCTTATTTTCCACAAAAAGCAGTCCGAGCACATGGCACAATTCCGTAACATCCGCAGCTGTAAGCTGGATATAGGTTTCTCCATATCGATCCGTTACTTCTGTTTTCTCAAACTGCCATATGGTATTATCCGGAAAACGATAGGTACCCTCCATATTCGAAAGCTGCCGAATTCCTTCCGGGGGGCTCGCAAGTGCTCGCTCAACTTCACCGAGATACTGCATATCACTTTCAAATAAATAATGACTCAGACGATACATCTGCCTGTTGCAAAGAACAATACTTCCTCTGCTGTCAAAAAAACAGATCGCCGTAGGAAGCTGGTCAAATCCTTCCTTGATACGATTAAACCCAAAGCGCCTCAACCTACGCATTATCCTCTCCTCCTATTGCTGTACGTATCAGCCACAATCCATCCTCCCTGTCGGCCGTTATCTCAGAAGAGATAATTGGGGACAAATCAGCCGCGCATTCTACAGACAGATTCATCTCCTGATCGGACACAGAAATAAACAGCGAATGCAGCTCATTTATCGTCATTTCCGTTACCGTTTTTAGCAGTTCGAACAAACGCACAACCTCTTTTGATGCTATCGGTTTTGTGGTTAAATAGACCGCACCACATTCAATTTTGCAGGAATTCATTGCACGTACCAGTTCATCGATCGTCAGCCTGAGTTCCTGCTGTGGAAGCTTTTCGTATTCCTGAGAAAGAAAATACAGATTCGCACTTCGCTTGATATAAGTACCGAGCAACAGAATCTCTTTCATACACGCCTGCATTACCTCAGGCTTTGCATTCTTACACTGTTCAAGAAGTTCCTTTATCCTCCTCGTCTGGGTTTTGTGTTTTTCTTCCAGTTCATCATAAATACGGTTCTTTTCCGTTAGTTCGTATAGCTCCTTCTGCACAAGATAAGCATCCTTTAATTTCTTTTTGTTATTCTCTCTTTTTCTTTTATTCTCATCAAGCTGCTTGCGAAGCTTGGTAAGGTGCTGCAAGTTATCTCCCCAGATGACAAAACCATCTTTAATCGGTGCCGAAGAGATGCGCATTCCATCCGGATAAACGATACTCTCCCCATCTTTTGGACATACCATATCCTCTCCTGCTGTGCGGGAACGAAGCAAAATCCGCCCATTTTGATCTGCAATGCAGGAGGCAAGCGTTGTCGCCTCATATAACTCGACATACCCTGTGTTTGACTGTATCATACGGCAATGGATACAGCTTTCGTATATTGCAGCATAAAAGAGACAAAACATTACATTCATGTCTCCAAAAACATCACGGATGACCTGAAATCCCAAAAGATAAAGTGCTCCATACAAGAGCATCACGCAGCTCAAAACAAAAGGCATCATTCTCCGCTTTCCAATACTTGGAAGCCTTGTTTTTTTCAGCAGCTGAAATACTGAAAAAAATACACAGCCTATCGTCCATCCAACACTCACAAAATAAAGCGGACGATGGAAAAAGACTTTGTTATCCGGCACCCCCGGAATTCCGCTCGCAAACGAAAAAACTTGCTGGTGGAAATCATTTGTGATAACAGCCAGAAACAATGCTGTCGGAATCAGCGATAACAACCAGCTTTTTCTGGAAAGCTGATAATCTTCGGATTTTCCCAGAAAAATTGCAGTATATGCACCAAGCAGCGGAATAAAAAGAATCGGCAGGTAATAAAGATACCACAAATAACGTGCCAAGGTCAGATCTGTAACCACCTCATATTTCAAAGTACGCAAAGTCAACCAGATAAGCATCAGAACATCCATCAAGCGAAGACAGTGCAGCACCGGTTTCTGAATAATCCGCTGATCCAGAGAATACCCCCACAAGACAAATAATAATAAATACAATGCGGCACGCACATAGCTTGGATAGTTCCCTCCTATATCAAACCATGCCAGCAGCCGGCAGGAATATGCTGCTATGATTATCGCAAAAACAAAAAACATCAAATAAAGCTGTCTGGTGTTCCTTTTCACGAGTTCCTCCCTCTCGCCCGGCTCATCACCTCCGGGCATTTTTATCACCTATAGTATAGTATAAGCTTCCTTTTGGCGCAACTGCTTCCCCCGGATTAAAAAATAAAAGTATCGCCCATATCCCTTGATACCGTCAACGCAAAAATTACATCTCCTCCCCTTCAAGACACCATACCACCGAGCATTCCGCCTGCCCCACAGAGGATCCAGGCGATCATCATCTGCATTCCACCCTGCACGCTCCGGTAGATCCCTGCTGAAATTGCAAGCAGTAGCAGAAAATAGAGCATTCCAAGCATAAATCCCCTCAGGAATTTCCTTGTCTTCCCCATTTTTCCCATGGCAAATCCACCGGCAAATGTGGAAATTATGTAAACCGCAAGGATCCCGATCCGGACTGTTTTCTCGCTTAAGTCAAACTTATACAGCCCAAAGGACAGCCGAGCAGCATCAACATCGTAAGAAAGTAAGAAAGCATCAGTGCTTTCACAAGTCTTGTAAAACAGATATTTCCAAACAGCTTTTTTTCCATAAGAACCCCTCCTGTCCTTTTATACTATGAGAGATTCTTATGAAATATTCCTTTACTGTTCCATCTGTCGTCCCAGAAATCCTGCTGCGCAGAGTATCATCTTCTGTTCCAACTCACCGGGTTTTTTCCTGCCGTCCTTTGCCAGGATCACGACAGAACCGATCGCATCTCCGGCGCAGATGATCGGACTTACCACCTGCCATTTCAGTTCTGCATTCTGTCCCGACACGATGACCGTGAACTTCCGATCCATAGAGGATGCCAGAAACTGCTCCCTTCTTGCGATCACTTCCGCAAGCTGTCTTGTGATCAGCTGTTCCTGAAATTCTTTCTTCCCCGGTCCTGCTGCTGCGATCACCTGATCTGTATCTGTGATACACACCAGATATCCAAGCGTCTGTGCCAGACTTTCCGCATATTGGTCTGCAAAATTTCCCATTTCCCCAAGCGGTGAGTATTTTTTGAGAATGATTTCTCCTTCCCGGTCGGTGAAAATTTCAAGTGCATCACCCTCACGGATACGTAGCGTGCGCCTGATTTCCTTCGGAACGACAATTCTGCCAAGATCATCGATCCGGCGGACAATTCCTGTAGCTTTCATATTGATTCTATTCCTCCTGTGTTCCACATATTTTCCATATTTTATTCGATATGGGTAGTATGTGGAAAAACGCAGAATTTTATTACTCCGTATCCCTGAAATCTTTATTTATAATATCTTTCTTCGATCATATCCAGAAAATCCCGGTTTAAATAGTCTTCCATCTTTTTAAATGTTTCTTCGTTGCGGATCAGTCTTCCCGGCTCCTGATATTCTACCCACGCCATTGCACACCATGTAATTCCCCTGAGACACGTGATCGGAATAAAATGTTCAGACGTTCTTCGATTCCACTCACATCAAATCTGCCATTTACCGCCTGGATATATTTTCTTGTAAAATCAGCCATCTCTTCTTCTGTCAGAATCACATCTGTTTTCCAGAAAGTTGTCGTTGGTGCAAGGAAATGCCCCAGATCCTGAACCGGATCACCATAAAGCGGCTTTTCCCAGTCAACCAGATAATTGTCTTTTCCTGCGCCATTCATCAGGAAATTTTCTGAATTCAGCTCTGTGTTAATACAGCATCTGTATCCACTATAATCCCGGATCTCATTGATCTTCTCCTGTCCCAGCTCCAGAAGACGCCGGATCTGTACTTTTTTCTTTTCTTCTCCCAGATCAGACTCGTAGTATGTCTGCACCATCTGATTACATTCATCCAGAATCGCCTGCAGTGGATTCGATGGCGATATCAGTCCATCCGTTTCTTTTACCGGAACACTGTGGATATCCGCAAGACATTCTGCCGCTTCCATCAGATTCTTCCGATAATCCAGTGCACTCCCTTCCAGAAACTCCATAACCATCACACCATACGGCAGTTCCTTCTTACTTCCATCTACAAAAACCGGCACTGGCGTCCGTCCTGAATCTGCCAGAAGCTCCAATGCATGATATTCGTATTCAATCTGATTTTCCAGATGCATCTGGCTTCCTGTATTGACACGAAGCACCAGTTTCTTTCCGGTCAGTGGGTGTACGAACCAGTAGTTGATATTATATTCGCCCTGTGCCAGTGGCTGATAGGTAATCTGAATTTCCTTCTGCTCTTCTTTCCCGATCCCGATTCCTTCCAGATAATGTTCTTTCTGTACATATTCTTTTAATCCCTGAATTCTTTCCATCTTATTCTCCCAGCCTTCCCCACTTTTTATCTTTTTCACTCATTCTGTATGGCACATCAAGCTCTGGCCATGCAACGTTGATCGTCGGATCGTTCCAGGCAATCCCGCCCTCATCATCCGGATGATAAAAATCCGTACATTTGTAGCAGAATTCTGCCTGGTCGCTCAGCACCAGAAATCCATGCGCAAATCCTTCCGGAATGTAAAACTGCTTTTTATTCTCTTCCGACAGTTCAATTCCATACCATTTTCCATAGGTGGCACTTCCTTTCCGGATATCCACCGCCACATCAAATACGGTTCCCCGGATCACCCGGACTAGCTTTCCCTGCGGATATTTCTTCTGAAAATGAAGTCCTCTCAGCACTGCTTTTCCAGAACCGGACTGATTATCCTGTACAAACTTCATCGTAAGTCCGGCTTCCTCCATATCCTTCTGATTATAAGTTTCCATAAAATATCCACGCTGATCACCATGCACCGACGGTTCGATCACGCAGAGTCCTTCGATTCCACCTGCATTTTTTTCTACCTTTATCTGTCCCATTTTCCTTTTATCCTTTTCTCTCTGCAAGAACTTCCTGCAAATATCTCTCCAGCGCATTCTTCCAGACCGGCAGTGGCTGAAATCCTTCTTCACAGATCCTTTTTCTGTCAAGTCTGCTGTTAAACGGTCTTGCTGCTTTGAAATTCCGTATTCTGCTGTCGTAACCGGAATCACTTTTACATCTGCATATTCTTTTTCACCAAGCTTCACAGCCTGTGCGAAGATTTCTTTTGCAAAATCATACCAGCTGACATATTCTCCTTCATTAGTCACATGATAGATTCCATATCGCTTTGTCATCGACAGATTTGCAAGAAATTTTGCAAGATCTGCTGTGTAAGTCGGCGTTCCAATCTGATCACATACCACTCGAAGTTCTTTCCGTCTTTTCCCCTGCTCCAGCATGGTCTTCACGAAATTATTCCCGTTTTTCCCGAATACCCAAGCGATTCGCACAATAAAATACTCTTTCAGTTCTGCTTTCACTGTCTGTTCACCCTGTAATTTCGTTTCACCGTATCGGTTCAGCGGCAAAAACTCCTCACAATCCGGTTCCCACGGTCTGCTCCCCTGTCCACCAAACACATAGTCTGTACTGATATAAACCATTTTAGCATGAATTTTCTGGCAGGCGGATGCAATATTTGCTGTGCCCTTTCCATTAACTTCCCATACTTTTTCATAGTTTTCCGGCTCTTCTGCCGCATCCACCGCCGTCCACGCCGCACAGTGGATCACAATATCCGGTCTGAGCTTTTTCATTACTGCCTCGACTTCGTTTCTGTCTGTGATATCCATCTTCACATAACGACCTGTTGTTTTTCTCTTTTTGCTGCCGCTTCCCGTCACTTCATATCCCCGGTTTTCCAGTTCACGTACAACATCCTTTCCAAGCTGCCCGGCAGCACCCGTCACCAAAAACTTTAGCATTTTATTTTCATTTCCTTTTCTACGATCGGTCTCCACCACTCCTGATGATTCAGATACCAGTTGATTGTTTTCTTAATTCCTTCTGCAAAAGAAGTTTCCGGAAGCCAGCCAAGCTCTCTGTGGATCTTTGACGGATCGATTGCATATCTTCTGTCATGCCCTTTCCGATCCTCCACATAAGTAATCAGCTCTTCCGGCTTTCCAAGCTCCCTGCAGATCAGCTTCACAATATCAATATTCTTCATCTCGTTATGCCCGCCGACATTGTAAATTTCCCCTTCTTTTCCGTGACGCAGGATCAGATCGATTGCTCGGCAGTGATCCTTTACATAAAGCCAGTCACGGACATTTTTCCCATCACCATAGACCGGAAGCGGCCGGTCATGAAGCGCTTCGACGATCATCAGCGGAATCAGCTTTTCCGGCAGATGATATGGTCCATAGTTGTTGGAACAACGGCTGATTGTAACCGGAAGTCCATACGTTCTGTGATAGGACTGTACCAGAAGATCTGCCGCTGCCTTGGATGCACTGTACGGACTGCTCGTATGGATCGGCGTCTCTTCTGTAAAAAACAGATCCGGCCGTTCAAGCGGAAGATCCCCATACACCTCATCCGTAGAAACCTGATGATAACGCCAGATTCCATATTTCCGGCACGCATCCATCAACACTGCCGTTCCCTTTATATTGGTATCCAGAAAGACTTCCGGATTTTCAATCGACCGGTCCACATGACTTTCCGCTGCAAAGTTAACTACTATATCCGGGTGTTCTTCCTCAAACAGCCGGTATACAGTCACCCGATCCGTCACAGATGCTTTCACAAAACGGAACGCTGGATTTTTCATTGCTACTTCCAGGGTTGACATATGCCCTGCATAAGTCAGTGCATCCAGACAGATGATTTGATCCTCCGAATGCTTTTCCATCATATAATAAATAAAGTTGCTGCCAATAAATCCGGCGCCGCCGGTAACAATGATTTTCATAAACTCTCTCCCCTGTCTAAAACAGATTCTCTCTGAACTTTCCTTCTGCTACGTCATGCAAATATTGTCCATACTGATTCTGTCTGTATTTTTCACAGACTTCCAGCAGTGCGTTTCTGGAAATCCAGCCATTCATATAGGCAATTTCTTCCAGACATCCAATTTTCCGGTGCTGATGAGTCTCTACCGTCTTCACAAAATTGGTCGCATCTGTCAGACTCTCATGGGTGCCCGCATCCAGCCAGGTAAAGCCCTGGCCCAGAAGCTCTACCCGAAGTCTTCCCTGTTCCAGATAGATCCGGTTAAGATCCGTGATCTCCAGCTCCCCGCGTCTGCTTGGTTTTAACTGTCCTGCATAATCGCTCACCCGGTTATCATAAAAATACAGACCTGTCACACAGTAATTACTTTTCGGATGTTCGGGTTTTTCCTCAATGGAAACCGCCTTGCCCTTTTCATCAAATTCCACGATACCAAACCGTTCCGGATCATCCACATAATATCCAAATATGGTTGCACCGTCTCCTCTCTCCGCTGCTTTTACCGCTTCTAAAAGACGTTTCTTAAGCCCATGCCCGGCAAACAGATTATCCCCCAGGATCATTGCCGCCGCATCATTGCCAATAAATTCTTTTCCTATTATGAACGCCTGCGCAAGACCTTCCGGTCTTTCCTGCACCGCATAGGTTAATTCGATGCCGAACTGATGCCCGTCCCCGAAAAGTTCTTCAAATCTCGGTGTATCCTGTGGTGTACTGATAATCAGGATCTCCCGAATTCCTGCACTCATAAGAACTGACAACGGATAGTAGATCATCGGCTTGTCATACACAGGTAAAAGCTGCTTGGATGTCACCATCGTAAGTGGATAGAGCCGGGTTCCTGATCCGCCTGCCAAAATAATTCCTTTCATTTTCATATCCCCGTTTTTCATTTTTATCTTTTTATTCTACCACGAAACAGCAGTTAGTTTAATAAAATCTCTCAATTATACCTATAGATTTTATCTATTTCATTTTTATATATAGATTAAAACAATTATGAAATTTTTGTGAAAACTGTTACAATGTAATCGTAACCTAATTTTGAGAGTAAGGAGGAAAAATGAAAAGAAAATTATTACCAGTATTTCTGTCTTTCGCATTACTTGCGAACGGCTCTCTGACAGCTTTTGCCGCTGATCCGGTTGCTGATGCCGTTACAGAAAGTGATGTGCAGACTACTGTTTCTGAAGATCAGGGGAATCCAGAAGAAACTACTCAGGAAGAAGTTTCTGAAGACGAAGCAGTTTCTGAAGACGAAGCAGTTCCAGCTAATGAATCTGATGCTATCACAGATTTCGAAACTGCATATAAAGCATATACTTTTGGTGCAAATGTAAGCGGCCCAGATGCTATTTCAGCCGATAAAAATACTGTTGCTGTTTTAGACGTTCGTTCTTCTGCAAACTATGAGCTTTCTCACTTAGAGGGTTCTTTCTCAACACCTGTATTTAATGAGGATGGCAGTATCATCCAAACTTCTGAAGATGCTACTGCAAAAGCTTTCACAAAAACTGTAACTAATAACGCAAATTTCCAGAACAAAGAGCTTTACCTTCTTTGCAACAGTGGTGCAAGAGGGGTTCGTGCTGCTGCTGTTTTATTACAACGTGCTGGATATGATACCAGTCGTATTCATACCATTACAGGCGGAGCAACAGGTCTTGAAGTTCGTTACGCATTCCTTGGAACAAACAACGCTGTAACCGGTGCTGAAGCTGTAGCTGCTGTTGATTCAAATGACGTGGTTATCGTAGATGTACGTACAAAAGAGAACTTTGCAAACGGTCATTTGAAAAACTCTCTTTCTCTTCCTGTTTTCTATCTGAATGAAGAAGGAAAACAGGTTGTAGCAGAAACCAACCAAGATCCATATGCAAAAACCTTTGCTGAATATGTGCAGGCTAATCTTTCTACCTTCTCAGGCAAAAAAGTATACGTCCTCTGTAACAGCGGCCAAAGAGGTGCAAGAGCCGCCACTGCATTACTTGCAGACAACGGTGTTGACCCGAATACAATCTACACCATTACCGGTGGTGCAGGCGATAAAACAGTACAAAGTGCTTTTGTAACTGTAGACGGCTACAAATTCGTAAGCGGAACTGATGCTATTGCCGCTGCAAAAGACGGAAGTGCATACATTATTGATGTACGTTCTTCAAAAGCACAGACAAAGACAGGTACTTTGAAGGGATCTATTTCTCAGTCTCTGTTTGATGATAACAACAAACTTGACACTGCTGAAGCGGAAGCGCTTGAAAAAGCTTTCATAAAAGAAATTCCTTCAAAAATAACAGAAGACAAACCAATCTACATTATCTGCAACAGTGGTGCAAGAGGTGCGCAGAAAGCAACTCTGCTTCTTAGCAAACTTGGCTATAACACAAGCATCAAAGAAGATGGTAAAGTATACACCATTGAAAACGGTGCAAAAGGTCTGGAACTTCTGTACGCAATGTCTGGAACAGACGGAAATGCCGTAGACGGAAAAACAGCTGTTGCTGCTGTCGGAAAAGACGACGTAGTAATCCTTGACGTCCGTGCGACAGGTAACTATGGAAGTGGACACTTAAAAGGCTCTATGTCAACACCTGTATTCAATGCAAACGGAGTTGCCAAAACTACAGATGACCAGCTTTCCAAAGATTTCACAAAATATGTAACAGACAACAAAGCCACTCTTGAGAAAAAAGAACTCTATCTTCTCTGCAACAGTGGTGCAAGTGGTGCAAGAGCAGCTACTGCTTTATTAAAATCTGCGGATATGATCTTGCAAAAGTGCATACTATCACTGGTGGTGCAAAAGATGCTGATGTAAAAGCTGCTGCAATCTATGTTTCTGACACTCATGTAATCAATAAAATGGCAGATACAAAGAACTACCTGATTCTTGATGTACGTTCTACAGCTTCTTACACAAAAGGACACTTAAAGGGATCTCTTTCCCTTCCACTTTTTGACAAAGATAACAAACTTCCGGATGATCTCGCAAAAGCATTTACAGAATATGTAGCTGCTCACAAAGCAGATTTTGAAGGAAAAACAATTTACGTTCTTTGCAACAGTGGTGCAAGAGGTGCTGCAAAAGCAACTCAGCTTCTCAAAGAAGCCGGAATCACCAACGTATTCACCATCGAAAACGGTGCAAAAAGTGAAGTGATCCAGAAGCATTTTGTAACAGATCCTGTCGCTGATCCTGATACAAAGAAAGACAACAATGGCAAAGATAACAATAAAAACCTGAATAACGGTAAAACCACTACTGCTGCTACAACAAAGACAGGAGATACCGCTCCTATCGCTGCTCTCGCAGTTGCAATGCTCGCTGCTCTTGGCGCAATCATTGCATTCGGTAAGAAAAAAATTGTAAAATAATAATTATTCCCAAAAAGGTTACAAAAGCGGGACGTTGACTAAATTGCCAACGTCCCGCTTTTTCAAATCCATTCATATTCATACGATGTTCAGATCTCGTTGATCTGCTTCTCTTTTATTTCTCCAGATCTCCTTCCACACACCATCTGTAAAAAGATTCGTCATAGTTCTCTGAATTTTCAAAGCCACACATTTCCATTACAAGCTGCATATAAGCTGAACGGATTCCTCCGGTACAGTAAGTAATAATATGATCCTCTTTTGAAAGTCCTGCATCTTCAAACATCTTGGTCAGATCTTCATTACTCTTTAATGTACTGTCACTGTTAAACAAATCCGTATAACGGATCTGGATTGCCCCTGGAAGATGTCCCCCATTTTCCTCCCCATACATTGTCTTTCCATTATATTCTTTATCTGTACGGGTATCCACAATTTTACAGTCGTCATAAATCTCTTTCAGCTCATCCGTATTGATCACATGCGTTTCATCAATCGAATCAATTTCTACCGATACCGGTTTCGGCTCTGCTACTCCTTTGACAGTCTCAACTCCTGCTGCTTTCAGTGCTTTGATCCCGCCATCTACGATTTTCACATCCTCATAGCCTGCCGCGATCAGCTCCCATGCAATCCTGCCATCTTCTCCCCAACCTTTCTCCGCATTTGAAAAAAGCACGATTTCCTTATCTTTGCCAGCCCAAGCTCTCCTAATCTTTCGCTCAGGCGCTTTGTATCAAGAATACATCCCCAGTTTGCATCCCCGCTTCCCCGTCTTCGCAGGTTGCCAGATACTGCCATGTCGTTGCCACTGCACCTTTTACAGTACCTTTTTTCGCCTCATCTTCACCTCTTGCATCCACTACGATGATATCGTCCAGATTTTCTTTCACATAGTCGGCGGTTACTACATACTTTCCTTCAAATGGTTCACTGCTGTCTGATTCCGAATTCTTTGCACCACATCCTGAAAGTGATGAAATCGCAAGAATTCCTGCAAGAAATAATGCTGTTCTTTTCATAATCTTTTCTCCTCGTCTAATCTTCTTTCTTCTAACTATAGCATATCTTCAATCTATTCACTAATTGATTGTCCTTATCCCGGATTAAGTATATTCATCTTTTCTATAAATCACTTTTTCAGCAGACGCATGATTTTTCTCATCGGTTCTGTTATTTTCCAGCTGGTTGAATTTGCATATGTCTGGATCATTTCATCCTGCTCCCTGATCTTATCCTCATATTTCTTAAGCTGCCCTGTTTTCTGTTCCATCCGTCTGCCAAGTTCATCCAGCTGTTCTTCATAATGCGCGGCCTGCCTTCGCTGTCCTTCTATATATTCCTGCTGCTGTTCAATCGCTGCATTTTGTTTTTCAAGCTGTTCTTTCTGCTGCCCGATATACTCATCTTTCTGTTTGAGAATATCTTTATAATACGCCAGTTGCTGGCTTCCTTCTTCAATTTCACTTATCAGCCATGGCGTCTTATACATATGCTCTCCAGTCCACTGATACAAATCAAAAATATCCATATGAAAATGCGCTCTTAAAGTTTCCATTGCATTCTCTTCTCTCATAGCCCTCTCCAGCATTTCCATCCCTGCCGCTTTCAGTCCTGGCTCTTTAGTTGTACATTTCATCAGCCAGAATGCCTTTTCAAATTCCAGTTGTAAATGTGATGTAGAATCCGGATTCCGGAAATCTTCCCGGAAAAACTGACAAAATTTTTCATCCGTCATCGATTCAACACAATTTTTCCGGATCATGACAGATTCATTAAATGCGCGGACTGAATTTTCTCTTGTTGACATACTGATCTGTTTCTTTCCTTTTATATCCCATTGAAAGCGGATCAGTCTCTCTTCCAGAACCGTGATCTCTGCTTCACTTACAATCCGAAGCCACAGATCATAATCTGCCAGCTGGCGATACAAAAGATTGAAATATCCGATCTTATCCAATACAGATTTTCTGACCAGAGCTGAGGGATGACAAAGAAAATTCCCAGATTGCAGAAGCGTATGCAGATATTCTTTCTGTGTCGAACACTTCCTGTCAAAAAGCTCTGCCATATCCCTGCATTCTTCTGACAGATCATTGCCACTTTCATCAACCAGATATACTCTCGTAAAACATGCCCCGAGCATCCGATCCTCTTCCATAACCGTCACTTGCTTTTCCAGCTTGTCCGGCAACCATGCATCATCGCTGTTCATAAATGCCACATAGTCTCCTTGGCAGTGATCAAGCCCCTGATTTGCTGCATAACAGTAAAACGAATTCCGATTCAGTTTAAAATATCTGATCCGTGGATCCTGATAGCTTTTAATCAGTTCTTCTGTTCCGTCGGTCGATCCGTCATCTACGATGACAAATTCAAAATCCGGATACGTCTGACAAAGTACGCTGTCAATCGCCTGTTTCAAACAAAATCTCCGGTTATAAGTACACATCAAAACGCTAACCATTATTCTACATCTCCAACAACAGCCCATCTCCAGAATGACTGATCATAATTGTATGTATGTTCAAATCCACACATTTCCATTACCAGCTGTGTATATGCCGAACGGATTCCTCCTGTACAATAAGTGACGATCTCATCATCTTTAGACAGTCCGGCATCCTCAAACATTTTTGTCAGTTCTTCATTGGATTTCAGATATCCCGCATCATCGAACAGATCCGTGTACCGGATATGAATTGCTCCCGGAAGATGTCCTCCCTTTGCCTCATCATACAGGATTGCTCCTTCATATTCTTCATCGGTACGCACATCCACAATTTTGTACTCGTCATAATTCTTCTGTAATTCTTCGGTTGTCATCACATGGGAATAATCAATTTCATCGATTTTTACTTCTGCCGGTTCCGGTTTGGATGCGAGGAACTGTGTCTTGATTCCACTGTCTTTCAACGCCTTCCATCCGCCATCTACCATCTTCACATCTTCATATCCGGCTGCCCGGAGTTCCCAGAGAAGTCTCGCATCATCTCCCCATCCATCTAGGGTCTCACCGATCAGAATAATTTCTTTATCCTTTGTAATTCCAAGATTGCCAAGAGTCTCTTCCAGCTGTTCCGGCTCCTGGATGCACCCCCATTTCTCATCTCCCTGTTTTCCTTCTGTAATACTCCAGTCCTGCCATACTGTAGCAATTGCACCTTTTACAGTTCCAAGGATTGCCTTTTTTTCTCCCCTTCCATCTACAAACAGCGTATTTTCATCTCCAACCTTGCTGATTGCATACTCCGGCTCAACGATCCACTCTCCCACAAAATGATTTTCATTGGATTTCTCTGCCGTACTTTCCGTCTTCTGTTTCTGTCCACATCCTGTCAGACCAATTGCTGCTACAAGCAATACACTGCATAACCACTTTGTTATTTTTCTCATTCCTTTTTCCTCCTTTAATCATCACCATAATAGTAATCTTCCTCATAATAATCCGGCGGTGTTTCTGTATCCGGCTGCTGTGGTTCTGTCACTGCTGATGAACCAGATCCACTGTCGGCTGATGAATTGCCAGAATCCGTTCCGGCATTTCCATCTTCCGTCACTTCTATATTACTTTCTGTATGATTCGTTTCCTCAGATGTCTTGTCTTCCGACTTTTCATTCTCTTTTTCCGTCTCGTCTGTTTCCTCATATTTTCCACTGGAAAGCGCATCTTTTATTTCATCATCAATTCCTTTTACTGTCCCTGATACCTGATAATCTGTATCTCCAAACAGGAACTGATGTACTTCGGCAACATTGGATGCCAGTGTATCTGCGATTTCTGTACTTCCTACACCAGAAAGCATTTTGGAATACCTTGTATTTGGAAATCCAAGTGTTTCACCTACTTTATATTTTTGAAAATCTTTCGCATAATTCAGAATTTCAGTAAAAGAAAAATTGGTTGCAATCTGTGGAAAAACACTGTCAGCAATCTTATTGATCGTCGTCAGATCCATCTGCTGCAGCTTCTGCATGATATTCAGAAGGACGATTCTCTGACGCACTGTACGCTGCGCGTCTCCACCATCTGTATAACGGATTCTCGCATAAGAAACCGCCTGTACTCCATTCAGATGATAGCTACCTCCGACTTCCGGCTCAATCTTCTTATAACTTTTTCCGGTTACTTCAGAAGTCTCCACACAATAATTATTCATGTGGACTACTTCTGCATCAGTCAGCTCCAGATCCATTCCTCCCACCGCATCAATTACATCGACTAAGGCATTAAAGTTCACAGATACATACTTCTCAATGTTCATATCCATGTTCTCATTCAAAAGAGCAACACCCCCATCCGGTCCGAAATAAGAATAAGCTGCATTCGCCTTATTATAACTTCCATCTTTCAGCCGCATAAAAGTATCACGGTACACCGATACCATTTTCACTTCATAAGTTTCCTGATTCAAACTTACGATCATGATCGTATCACTTCGATTTCCTTTATCCAGCGAACCGTCCCTGGAATCCAGCCCGAATACTGCCACATTCAGGTATCCACTCTTATGTTCCACCTCTTCTGTAATCGATTCCTTCAGTGTTTCTTTTTTTACTTCGATTTTCTGGATTTTGTTCACTTTGCTGGCAGCATAACCAAATACGGCACCTGCCATCCCCAGAACAAGAATCAGCATCATGCAAATAATCCCAATAATCTTTTTCTTCCACGACCATCCTGCTATTTTTTTAAGCATCCTCATCATTCCTTCCTCTCCAGTAATTATGATTCATTGTCAGTTTCATGATGAAACTTTCCGGTAATTGTCGGTAATGTTTTCCCATCTGGTAGCCCAGATATTTGCACCCGCTTTCCACAAACAGCTGTATAATCTGCAAATATTTCTCTTTAAAAGCTTTTTCACAAGTGTGCAAATCAGGTGTATGCCTTCTTTCTCTGACTTTACTTTTTCAAATATTTCTGGATGACATGCCTGCGATACACCCTGGTCAAAATTTCTCCTTATCAGCTCTCTGTAAGTATACTCATGAGAATGAATCACCCGTGCATCTGCTTTATAAATAATCTTCCATCCATTTTGGATTGCTCCTGCTGCAAAGACCAAATCTTCATTGAAGATGACCGGATGCGGAAATCCTCCCAGTTCCAGATAGACTCCTCTCCGATAGGCAGCACACACATTGGAGCAAAAATAAGTTTTTATTCCCAGTTTTGGCAAATCCTTCTGCGATTTAATCTGGCTTTTTGGGGGATAATTGAAAACTCTCGTATATTTTTCCAACAGACCACAGTTCTGATCCGGTATCTGTCTGGCATAAGCTGCCACAGCATCCGGATGCTCATTTAATACTTCTGAAAGCTTTTCCAAAAGAAACGGATCTGCCGGAACTGCATCCTGGGTCATCATGACCACAATATCTGCATCTGACATCCAGATTCCCTGCTCTCTGGTTCTTCCATGATCAAATTCTTTTTCAAAATCGGAATCTCTGTAACAGAAACCCGGTCTTTACAAACCGAAACATCCAGCTTTATCCCATCCCTGGTGTGTAACAGAATGATTTGCTCCGGAAGGTGCGTCTGTCTGCAGAGCCTATACAATACTTTATGCAGTTTTTCTGTCGGTCTGTAGACCGGTATGATCACATCTATCTTCATCTTCCGTCAAAAAATCCTTTAAAAATTGTCAGAATCAATATTTTCATATCAAATACCATTGTCCAGTTCTCAATATATTAAAGATCATATTCGATCCGCTTCTCAATGGAAGTGTCTCCACGATATCCATTAATCTGCGCCCAGCCAGTCATTCCCGGACGCACCTGATGTTTTACCATATAACGTGGAATTTCATCCCGGAACTTTTGCACAAACTGTGGCCTTTCCGGTCTTGGTCCTACCAGACTCATCTCTCCTTTCAGCACATTAAAAAGCTGCGGCAGTTCATCAATACTCGTCCTGCGGATCAGCTTTCCAACCGGTGTAATCCTCGGATCATTCCTGGTAGACCATTCTGTTTTTTCCTCTTCTTCATCCTGCATGATCATAGATCGAAATTTGTACATATAAAATACCTGGTTATGCAGTCCAACTCTTTCCTGCCGGTAGATCACACTTCCTTCCTCTGTAAAGGCAACCACTAGCGCAGTAAGCAGCATGACCGGTGAAAAAAGAATGATTGCAACCGTTGCCCCAATCAGATCAACTGCCCTCTTTGCCGCCCTGTTCCGCATGATATTCAGTGGAACTCTGCGGACATGAATCACCGGAATCCCCTGCACATCCTCAATATAAGGCCTGGTAGAAATCACATTTCCAAAATCAGGAATCATTTTCGTGTGTACCCCTGCCTTCTCACAGACATCCACAATCCGCTCCAGTTTTCCATAATCCTCCGCACGAAGCGCAATCACAACCTCATCCAGTTCATTCCCTCCAGTATTCTTTCCAGTTTTTCTTCATCTTTCAGATGGGCAAACACTTGATATCCCCACTTTGGATTCTCTCTCAGCCTGTCCATATACTGTTCTGCCATCTGACTCTCTCCAATCATCAGGATATGTTTCTGATTCAGTCCCTGCTTTCGCATTTTCCACAAAATTGTGCGAATCAGATATCTCGAAGCAAATTCCAGCGAGATGTTTATAAAGAAGAAAATACACAGCATCTGTCTTGAAAAATGCTCCTGCTTTATAAAATAAAGTACCAGGATAAAGATCATAAATCCAATTCCATTGGCACGGATGATATCCATCAGCTCCTTACGGTAACTTTTTACCCTCCTTGGCATATAAAGCTGAAAAATACTATACAAAAGCAGATATCCAGGGATTATTAAAAACAAAGCTGAAAAATACGTTTTTGCCGGAAGAACCCCTACGTCCTGCACAAAAAAACCACTTTTAAATCTCAGATACCATGAGAAAAAATATGCAGCACCAATGATTCCCGCATCCATACATACCTGCGCTTTATTTAACATCCGCTGATTGTTCTTTATCAAAATACCACCATCTCTATCCATCTTCTTTTTCACGCAAAGAATAATCACACTTCACCAGCGTAAGATTAGGATTGTACATCGGATCTCCTTTTTCCATGATTTCAGACCAGTTCCGGCGTACATAATCAATCTCACACTGATATCTTCTGATCTTTTCCTCATTATCTTCTGCCCCTCTCGATCTGGATTCATAATGATACAGTTTCACATAAGGATCATACACTACAAGATATCCACATCTGCGTACCTTCAGACAGAAATCAATATCATTGAACGCCACTGCAAGTTGCTCCTCAAATCCACCCACTTCTTCATATACAGAACGCTTTACCATCATACATGCTGCGGTCACCGCTGACAAATCCTGCTGAGTACTTGCTTTGTGCAGATACCCGGAATAACCTTTTGGAAGTCCCCGGAACATATTACCAGCAATTCCCCGAATCCCAACAATGACTCCAGCATGCTGCACCTGACCATTTGGATAATAAAGCTTTGCTCCGACAATCCCGACTTCTTTTCTCTGGCAGTTCGCAAGCATTTCTCCTAGCCAGTCCTTTCCAATCACTTCTGTATCATTATTCAGAAGTACCAGATATTCTCCATCAGTCTCGCTTACTGCGTAGTTGTTGATCGCCGAATAATTAAATGGCCCATCCCATCTCAGAATTCGGATATGGTCCGATTCTATTTTATCATAGTAAGCAAACGTCTCTGCCTTTTTACTGTTATTTTCAATAATCGTAATCTCATAATTCTTATAAATCGATTTGGAAATGGACTGCAGACATTTTTCCAGATCTTTCACATGATCTTTATTGGGAATCAGAATGGAAATCTTCGGATTCCCCTGCACCTTATACCGGACACGATAAAACCCTCTATCCAGTTCCGGTAAAACTTCTGCATGTTCACCACATCTTAGCAGATGTGCTTCTATGGCACGCTGTCCAGCTTCAAATGCATAAGTTTTACTGATTGGATTGTCCGCAGTAGAAACCTGATGTACCCTCCAATGATAAAGAATCCTCGGCACATGCGCCGTTATCGTTTTTTCCACACACACCTGAAAACCAAATCGTAATCCTGCGCTCCGTCAAATTCACTTCTCAGACCGCCCATTTCTTCAATCAGACTTTTTTTTATCACACAAAAATGACAGATATAATTATTCGCCCGCAACAGATCCAGATTGAAATCCGGTTTAAAATGCGGCTGAAAATGTTTTTTCAGATCTGCCGTCACTTTGTCCTCATCTGAATAAAGAAGTCCGGCCTCCGGATATTCATTCAGTTTTTTTACCATCTCATACAGCGCATCCGGCGCAAGCAGATCATCCTGATCCAGAAAACCAATATAGGTTCCGGCAGCTTCCTTGATCGCTGCATTTGTATTTTCAGAAATTCCTCTGTTTTCACGCATTCCGATCAGACGGACAGTTTTTCCTTTAAACACATCCTCTTCGAGAATTTCTTCTATTCTGTGTCTCTCTTCATCCGAAACAGCCATACAGAGTTCCCAGTTTTTATAAGTCTGCCGGCATACTGACAAAAGCATCTGTCTCAAAAATTCCTCCGGCGCCTGATATACCGGAACAACAATACTGATCAGAGGTGCATACGCAAATGCTTCCTGCCTTTGACTTTCCAATTCCTCTTCTGTTCGTCTGTGATTCTCATACCATTTTTCATAATCAATCTTCTGAATACGGATTCTTTCTTTTAATCGTATCAGAAATTCTTTTGGTCCAAAGTACCGCAGATATACGAATCCTTTTTTTACCCGATACAGAGACATTTTATTGAACATCTCCTATCTCCTCTCCACTTTTGCCAGATGATTCAGTCCAAAATCATTATGATCCAGTGTCAGATTCGGACTGTAATATGGATCACCCTTTTTCAGGAAATCTTTCCACCTTGTCTGAAACAGATTTACTTCTCCGTGGAAACGTTCGATTTTCTCTTCCGTATCTTCATATCCTCTTGACTTGGATTCATAATGAATCAGTTCCGCATATGGATCATATACGATCAGATATCCGGCTTTTCGTATTTTCAGGCACAGATCTACATCATTAAATGCCACCGCAAACTTCGAGTCAAATCCTCCAACTTCTTCATACACCCGTTTTTTCATCATCATACAGGCTGCGGTCACCGCACTCAGATCATGGACCACCTGCGCCCTCGCAAAGTATCCCGGCGAATCTCCGTCTATGCCAAGGAATGCATGTCCTGCCACTCCTCCAAGTCCGATGATCACTCCTCCATGCTGAAGCGTTCCATCTTCGTAATACATTCTCGCTCCGACAGCACCTACATCCTCCCGCATACAATAGCTCAACATTTCTTTAATACAGTCATTGCCGATCATTTCTGTATCGTTGTTCAGAAACAGCAGATATTCGCCGGTCGCATGATCAATTCCATACTGATTGATCTCCGGATAATTGAATCCTTCTCCTTTCCAGTACAGAACCTTAACTTTTGGATACTCATGCATGATCCTTCTATAATCTTTAAACGTTTTCTTTTTCTGGCTGTTATTTTCTATAACAAGAATTTCTATATTCTCATAGGTATTTTTTTCCCGGATCGATCGCAGGCATTTGATCAGATCATCTGTGTGATCTTTGTTTGGAATAATAACCGATATCTTAGGTGTTTGTTTTACCGGATATTTCGTCCGGTACATTCCCGGATACTTCGTTGGAATGACTTCTGCTTCAATTCCCATTCTTCTGTAATGCGCTCTTACCGCTTTTGCACCTGCATCCACAATATAGGATTTTATTGTCTGCACTGCCTGCTGTAGATCCTTCGCATGCTCGCCAGTGATATAGGATTTTCGGTATATGCCGGATCTTATCGGTCTTCTCAACACACCGGAGTACAAAATCATAGTCCTGTGCACCATCGTATTCGCCGTTCAACTTTCCTGCCGCCTGATATAATTCCTTTTTAACAACCACCAGATGACAGAAATAATTTGTTGTACAAAGCATATCTGGATTAAAATCCGATTTGAAATGAGGGAAGAAATACTCTTCTCCATCCATCGTAATCTTATCTTCATCCGTATAAATAAGCTCTGTATCCGGATATTCATTCAATTCTGCCACACACTCATACAATGCGTCCGGTGTCAGCAGATCATCATGATCCATAAAAGCGATATAATCTCCCGTTGCCATATCCAGTGCCACATTTGTATTATCCGAAATATGCAGTTGTTTTTTATTGTCCTTCACCCGGATTCGGCTATCCTTCTTTGTGTATTCTTCCAGAATCCCTGCAATCGACGAATCTTCCCCGCTTCCATCTGAAAGACAGAGCTCCCAGTTCTGATAGGACTGTCCTCTTACAGAATCCAGCATTTCCCGCAGATATCTTTCCGGTGTCCGGTAAAGAGGAACAACAATCGAAATCTTCGGCATCCGGGTAAATTGCTTTCTCTTCTGCCGGTACAGTCTGATCCTGGACGGCTCATGTCTCGCAGCCATTCTTCATACTCTGTACCGTTTTTCCCACTCAATTTGTCACCTGCCCTGATAAACGCTGCACAGATTCCAAACTGACGATAATAGATTCTGACTTTGCGAAAATCATCCAGCATTTTCTGACGTCGCAGTTTTCTTTTGAGATTTATGATCTCTTCCGCATTTTTCTCTTCTTCTTCAAAGCATACTTCCAGTTTTCGCGGAATACCTTCCTCATAAAATGCCTTAAACCCGGCAATCTCTTCCTTTTTACATTCCGGATACTCTCGCAGCACATCCAGACGCCGGATTTTTTCTTCTTTCATCTCCAGTTCATTCTGATTCTCATCCAGAAACCGAATCGATGCATTTTTCCTGCTATAATACCATCCCTCGACTGAAAATCCTTTTTCTTCAGTATTCACCTTATCTATGCTGTTTGCCAGCCATTTCTCCAGGTTCTTCAATTCACTGACTGCAAAGGTCTTCATCAATTCTTCTTTTCCACGATACGACTGCAATACTTCCAGTCTGGACGCTTCTCTCCAGTCTTTCGGAAGATGTATCCAAAGAAAAAACTGTTTGGTTATAAGTCTTTTTCTTATCTTACGGAACTTCAACGGATGAAGACGGATTCCATCCGTTGTATAAAATAGTTCCTTTCCATCCAGCCGGATTTCAATCCGGTTTCCATCTGGTCTGTTATCCAGAAAATATCCCGTAATAAGTAATCTGTCTTTTTCTTTTACATGAAACCGACATGTTGCGATATAAAAAGCATTTTCCATTTTTCAAATCCTCTCACTTCCACACTATCTGGAAAATAACCAGTTCAAAAACTGAAAGAAAACACAGATATACAATACTAACAGCAGAAATACGCAAAATGTTTCTATATCAAACCGATATGTAACCGTCTTTAAAATTAAAGTTCCTTCACTTTCTTCACTATTTATTTTCAAATTTGTTCCTTCCTCTGATGTCTTTTCCGTATAAAGTGCAATAGAATCTTTTTCAAATACTACTTTATACGCCTTCCCCCTGCATCTGGTTACCGTATCAAACGAAAATTCATTGAATTTGCCCGTTTTTATATCTCCCACCTTCTTCACAGATTCCGCAACCGTTTCTCCATTTTCACAATCCTGAAGATAAATTCGGATCTCTGTTTCTGGATCTTCCTGCAAATTCTGGCATTTCACCTGGATTCCATCCAGTGTCTCCTCCTCACAGACAAATTCCTGCGATATCTGATCCTGCGACACATCCATCATGACATACTGGTCATTTTCTATCATCCGGTCATAAATCGCATGCGTCTTATGAACATGTCCATAAACAAATGCAAGCAGAATCAGCACAATAACTGCTGCCAACTTTTCTACTTTTCTCATTTTTCCCTCTTATTCTGCTTCCTGATATTCTCTGCACAACTCATCTGCATCCCCGATACTGCGAACTCTTCCATGTTCCAGCCATACAATCCGGCTGCACAGATTTCTCACCTGCTCCATATTATGCGAAACAAACAAAATCGTAGCTCCATTCTCCTTCATCCGGTTAATTCTTGCTTCACATTTCTGCTGAAAATGGAAATCGCCTACCGATAATACTTCATCCACGATCAGAATATCCGGCTGTCCGATTGTTGCTACCGCAAACGCGAGACGCGAAAACATTCCCGATGAAAAATTTTTCACCGGTACATCCATAAACTGGTCCAGTTCTGAAAACTCTACAATCTCTTCATAGTGCTCCTCCAGATATTCCCTGGTATATCCAAGCAGCGTCCCGTTCAGAAATACGTTCTCCTTCGCAGTCAAGTCAAAATCAAACCCTGCTCCCAGTTCGATCAGCGGCGCGATCACACCGGAAGTCTTAACGCTGCCACAGGTTGGTTTCATGACACCGGCAATGATTTTCAACATCGTACTTTTTCCACTTCCGTTTACACCGATCAGTCCCAGTGTTTCTCCTTTATAGACTTCAAACGACACATCCTGCAGTGCCCAGAAATCCTGATAGGTAATCTTTTTCTTTACTCTCTGTATAAAATATTCTTTAAATCCATCAAATTTCTCTGATGCCAGACTGAATTTGATGGAAACATCTTCTACTTTTACAATTACTTTTTTCTCCATCCTTACTCCTACAAATCAAAGATAAAACCATCCTGATGCTTATAAAAAAACCAGCATCCCACTCCAAGACACAGTACAGCTTCTGCTGCTGTCACCAGAAGCATCACCAGATCTGGAAGTCTGCCATAGATCACAACATTCCGGAACATGATCAGAATACTGGTCAGGGGGTTTATCATTACCAGATGGTATAACCATTCCGGCAGAATCGACATTGGATAGATAACCGGTGTCAGATACATCAGCACTGCCATCAGCACCGAATACAAGTGCAGAACATCCCTGTATTTCACCGCAATCGTCGCCAGAATCAGTCCAATCCCCAGAGCCAGAACCACCAGCAAAAAAAGTGGCACAACTGAAAGAAGCATTGTCCAGTGAAGCTCCGCACGCATACCGATCATAATCAGAAATAACGCTGCACAGGATGACATCAGATTGATCAGACTGGAACACACCCTTGACATCACGAATACATATTTCGGTACATACACCTTCTTTATCAGAGGTGCACTCCGATAATTGCTGACATTGCATTTGTCGTAGCGTCATTGAAAAAGTTAAAAATAACCTGCCCACATAACAAATACAACGGAAAATTCTCTATATCAAATTTAAACAGATTTGAGAAAACGATGGATAAAACCGTCATCATAAGAAGTGGATTCAGCAGTGTCCATAAAACCCCCAGTATGGAACGCCGGTATTTCACCTTCACATCTCTTGAAACCAGTTCTTTTAAAAACGGCTTAAATTTGACAAAATTTTGAATATAAACTGACATATTTCTTCCCTTTAAATTATAATTATATTATTTTTCAGTCTTTATTCAATCAAATCGCTTACACTTATCATTGATTTTCTATTTCTTTATCGATTTTCCGAATAGTAAAGGAGTCTGCATAAGCAGACTCCCTAACGGACATCCTTATATAATTTTGCAATCTCTTCTGCCGGAACACCATCCCGGTACATGGCTCTCAGCCGGTTCATAAGCCACATTACTTTCAGCTTTTCGATTGTATTTCCGCCAAATCTTCTGTCTGAAGTATAAATCCTGTGTCTTGTCATCCCAAGCGGAATCCCTTTTTCTTTGAGGATCAATGAAAACTGATAATCCTCCAGAATCGGCATCTCTGGAAATTTTCCCACTTCAAAAAACAACTTCCGGTCAATGAAAATCCCCTGGTCTCCAAACATTACTTTTCTGTCTTTAATCCTGTGATTGGAGATCACCCTGCAGGTGAACATAAAAAAGTTATATGAATGAAATGCAATTCCAAAACACCCTGCCCGGTATTTTTTCATTACAGTCTCAATCTCTTCTAATGCTGTAGGTGGAACTTCACTGTCGCAGTGCAGGAAAAAGTACATCTCCACTGCTTTCTTCCGCTCCCATGTTCATCTGCTTTGCCCTTCCTTTCGGGGACTGAATCACCGGATACCGGTCCTTCAAAAGTGCCAGTGTTCCATCCGTGCTTCCCCCGTCTACAAACAGAATCTCACATCTTTCATTCAGCGGCTCCAGTGTCTCCATCAGCCTTTCAATTGTCGATTCTTCATTGTATGTTGGTATAATAATTGATATTTTCATCTCTACTTCACGGTTTCAATTTTTACGTTCATCCAGGTATCATACAGATTTCTCCGGAACTCGTCCGCATCTCTGATCACCGGGATCTTGAGGGTGCAGTTCTTTTTCGCTTCATCCTCTGCCAGAATCATTCTTCCCTTTGTAAGCTTTTCTGTTGACAGCTGCATGTCCACTATCTGTGTCTCAAAAAGTTCCGGATGCATCATGTAAGCCGCAGCGATCGCATCCCAGTTATAATATCCGAGAATTCCATATTCATCCCAGTTATTGTCAAACCAGTAATCCGTCTCATTCTTGATCAGCCTTACAACTCCCTTACTCAGATCCGAAAGTTTTCTTTCATACTCTTCTCTTGTAAAAAGTACCTTCAGGCAATTATTACCCGTAATAACCGCAACATCCGTTCCACTGGTAAGTGTCGCATAAGTTGCCAGCGGATCACAGGAGAAATTAAGTTCATCCATTTCCCGCTTTGCAAAGATCAGCGGTTCTGTTGTTCCTCCCATCAATACGATACTCTTCACCTGATGAAAAAACTCAGGATTGTGTTTCCAGGCTCCATAAAGATTTGTCACGGAACCCGTCACCAGAATTTCCAGCTCCCCGGCATATTTTTCTGCCATCTCGGCAAGATAATGTGCCGCTTCACTTTCGGTTTCTCCAGGTGTTGCTCCACCTTTGTAAACGCGCAACTCGTCATGCCCGATTTTCTTTACAAACTTCTTTGTATTTTCGTAAACCTTCTCCAGCGTATTGTTCCCATAAGTTGTCGTCACTCCCAGGACCTCTGCTTCCGGATCCCCCAGAAGATACAGCAGTGCCAGTCCATCATCTACATCACACCCGTTAATTCCAAACGTACAGTCACAATCATGAATTATTTTTCGCATACCATTCTCCTTTTATCACTTCTGAAACAAAATCCCCTGTCTTTCATCAATTTTGATGCCAACCAGTTCTCCTGTTTTTACCCCCAGTTTCATCCAGTCACGGTGAAGCATCCATACTGTCAGCTTTCCATCTGCATACTTCAACAGGATTTCTGCTGTTTCCCCCTCAAACATAACTTCTTCAATCTGATACATTCTTTCCGTCTCATCTACGGTCAGCGTGATCGCCGATGGTCTGACCATCAGTTCATACTCTCCTTCCGCTTTCTGCGTCTCAAATGAAACTGCCCGGCTTACGAATCTGCCATTCTCCACTTTCCCAAAAATATAATTTGTCTGTCCCATATAATCTGCCACCACTCTGGACTCTGGGTGGTAGAACATCCTCTCCGGCTTATCATACTGAAGCACTTCTCCTGCTTTCATCAGAGCGATCCGGTCAGACACCTTCATCGCTTCTTCTTTATCATGCGTGACCATAACGACCGTAAGCCCCATCTCATGATGCAGCTTTCTTACCAGATCTGCCATCTCGCACCGCAGATTCTCATCCAGGCTTGAAAATGGTTCATCAAGAAGAAGAATTTTCGGATCTGCCGCAAGCGCTCTTGCCAGCGCGACCCTCTGACGCTGTCCACCGGACATTTCCCGGATCTTACGCTTCTCAAATCCTTCCAGCTGGACAGCTTTTAACAGTTCTCCTACCTGCGCCTGCTTATCTTTTTTCGGGATTTTTTTCAGATCCATCGAAAAGCTGATATTCTGTTCTACCGTCATATGCGGAAACAGTCTGAGATCCTGAAAAACAATCACGGTTCCTCTTTTTTCCGGTGCAAGATTTGTAATCGATGTGTCATCGATCCGGATATCCCCTTCCTGCGTTTCAAGAAGACCTGCAATGCTTTTTAACAGTGTTGTCTTTCCGCAGCCTGAAGCGCCAAGAAGCGAAACAAATTCTCCCGTTCTAATCTCCAGATTTATATTCTTCAGTATTCTTGTCTTTTGTAAATCTACACAAAGTTCTTTAATTGTAAGACTCATGTGCTCCTCCTGCCTAATAATATTCTACTTCCTGTGCCTTTGTAAAACGTCCCACGATCCATTCCAGTATTCCAAACACCAGAAGCATGATCACCAGGAATATCACACTGTAAATGCTGGCAAAATTACGTTCTCCGCTTCCGAGATATGGAACCATGACGATCGCAAATGTTTTGACATTTCCCCCGCCGATCATCAACGTCAGGAAATACTGACTGAACGAAACAACAAATGCCATCGAAAACGCAGAAAGCATGACCGGAAACAGATTCAGTGTCACTTTAAAACGCCTGAAGCGCACCAGCCCCAGAACTCTTGCTCTGCTCCTCCAGCTTTACTTCCCCATTGCTTTGTTCCATCCTGCATCAGCGTAACTGCATACGGAAGAGAACAGATCAGATGGACAATAATGACTCCCTGAACGGTTCCGCTTAATCCACATTTGATAAAGGTAATCTGAACCCCCATCGCAAACACGGTTCCCGGAACAAGAAACGGAAGCATCGACATAAATGAAAACAGCCGCTTTCCAAAAAAGTCATAGCATTCCAGCGCCCTCGCCGTCATTGTTCCGATCACAACCGACAGGAACGCGACCGAAGCCGATATGAAAAGACTGGACATACAAAGTCGCACAAGCTGTTGCCTGTTTCTCAGTATTCCATTCACCGCTCTCATCGAAAATTTCTGCGGGATAAGTGACGGCCATGCCCATCTCTCTGTCCCTACCCAGACAAGGATCGTAAGAATTGGTACAATCACCAGGAAAATAAAAATGCCTATGATCAGGCCTTCCCAGATGTTCTTTTTTCTTTTCATCTTCCTGTTCCTCCTAACCTGCCAGCTTCTTCGTGCTCCGGCGAAGTAATATGTAATATAAAACTGCTGCAATCAGAGAGATCACGATCAGGATTCCATTGATCGCCATCGCATACGGTCGCGCCCGAAGATCAGGTTTGGTATATTCCAGATAAGCCAGAACCGGCAGCGCCTTTGGTATCGTTGCTCCAAGTATGAACGGCAGCTCATATGCTCCAAGTGCAAATACAAAGATGATCAGAAAACCACTGAGCACTGTATTCATACATAAAGGAAGCGTTACTTTCATGAAGGCCTGAAGTTTATTCGCTCCAAGATTGGTCGCTGCTTCTCCAAGACTGCCATTGATATTCTTCGCCAATCAGGCAATCCTACAAAATAGATTGCATGAGATGGAATTTCCAGATAGGTAAAGAATTACACCAAAGTCTTTATCAATGCGTAGAGCAGCATCGGAAACTACTGCAGTCGTAATCAATCAAAAGTTTGCAGAGTTCTCGCAAAAGGATTCCATTTTGCGAAAGAATATTTACAATAAAGAGTGCCACAACAACATGGGGAACAATGATTGGAATCTAAGACGATCCATAATAGTTCGCCGCTTTCCAGCACTCGCAGAACTGCACACAGAAATGTTCCTGTTACCAGCCGAGAAAATACGACACCTCAGTACAATGTACAGACTATATTTTAATGACTGCAAAAGATCCGGTCTGGTCAGCATTACCTCCGCCATCTTCAGCGTCAGTTCCACGTCTAAATCCAAAGCTGGAATCACCCCTAAACTTTGGATGATTCCAGTTCCCAGACCAATAATAAAAACTACGCCTAATATAAGTTGCGGCACCAACAGTATATAAGGTGTCATTTTTTTCTTCATTTTATTTTCCTACTACTTCCTCTGCCCAGATCTCTTCGATGATCGGTACAAGTGCGGAAGGCATTTCCGGAAGACGTTTTGATAAAAGTTCATCCTGAGGGATTACACCCTTACCAATCTCAACCTTATCAAATGCTTCTTTCTGTGTATCGTTTAATTTGTTGTAATCTACAACCGGAATGGTACGGATCTCTGTGAAACGGTCTGCCTGTACTTCCGGATCAAGCATCTCATTGATTGCTACCTGTGCTCCTGCTACATTTCCTGAGTTTGCTGCAATTGCAATGTAGTTTGTATTTCCAATTGTTCCTTTATCGAACTGAAAAGACTGAGATGTCTCTGTGTAAGTACCATTTTCAATGTTGGTAGCTGTTGAGTATGCACCATAAGAGATATCCATCACAACTTCTCCATCAGAGTACATATTGGTCAGTGCCGTAGAATCCTTCGGGAAAGTCTTTCCTTCATTCCACAGGTATGGATTCAGTTCACGCAGATATTCAAGAGCTGGCTCAATTGCTGCTTTTACAGTCTCTTTATCAGCTTCCATATCCATGAACTGTTCATATCCGCAGATATCGTAAATCACATTACGAACAAATGCACTTCCTGTAAAGTCAGGTAATGCAGGATAAGTTACTTTTCCTTTGTTCGCTTTGCAGAACTCCATGAACTCATCTGTGTTTGTCGGAAGATCCGGTGTTACTGCTGTATCTGCGATCATAACAAGCTGTGCTTTTCCGTATGGAGCTTCATATCCCTCAATCGGAAAGCAGAAGTCTGCATTTGTCTCTTCATCATCTGTATCAATATAAGACTGGAAGTTCGGAAGTTCTTCTGCAAACGGTCCGTAAAGCATGTTGTTTTCTTTACAGGTCTTGAAGTTTTCTCCGTTGATCCAGATCATATCGATATCGCCATCTTTTTTATCTGTTGAAATTTCACCAGAAAGCTGACTTAAAATCGCATCAATATCCATCGGTACACGTTCCAGTGTGATGTCATATTTTTCTTTCAGACGCGGTGCATAGTAGGTGTCACCAGTCATTTAAGCTATCATCTCCGCCCCATCCGTAAAATGTAACGGTTGTACCCTTGGCTGCATCCACCATTTCATCGAAGCTCATATCCTCTACGGCTTCGGTTGTCTGCTTGGTTTCTTTGTTGTCTGCTTTTTCTGTCTTTGCGCTGTTTCCACATGCTGTTAAGGAAAACGCCATCACAGTACTTAAAAGCAGCGCTGCAATTCTCTTTTTCATTAAAATTTTCCTCCTTCATTTTCTCCGTCCTTCATTATAACAAATTATTAACAAAAAGCACGCTGTTTTTCATTCCTGCTTTGTTGTTACCCCTCAACACTTCCCCTCGCCATATTGTAATTTTCATATAATTCTATAGAATTTCTACGATGATTCTTATTGCTCTGTCCTTCAGCGTAAGAGACCGATTTCCCAGATCATATCATCTTCTGCGAAAGGAATCATGACCAGCCCCTCTGTATTCATATCTTCATGGACAAAGTCAATCGTCACAGAAATCCCTCTCTTCAGCCGGCACATTTCCATAGGCAGAGATCAAATCCATTTGTCTCAAATACAATATCCGGTTCAAA
>SCPN01000291.1_pt1 | contig 54712 bp, 60 predicted proteins | sample 6106831 | NCBI WGS metagenome assembly SCPN01 (sample SAMN10720447, study PRJNA508395) | human gut metagenome | isolation source: Participant 1, 0 month | reverse complement strand
GAAAATACGAATCTCACCGATATCGGTACGGAGAAAACGGTTCAAAACTGCATTACCGAAAGAACCGGTTCCACCGGTAATCATGAGGTTTTACCCGCAAAATGCTCATAATGATTTATTTTTATTCGTTATATCGTGTCAACATTAATATAAAGGATTCTAAATGTCTCTCAACGTTACTTTGAAGTCACATCCTATCTTTCCTTACCATAGCCATAACCATAGCCGTAGCGTTTGCCATAACCATAGTACTTGCCATATTTACCATAACCATAATAATAACCGTATTTCTTCTTTTGAAGATCCAACCCATTGATGGCAATACAGAGATTAGGCAATTTATTATTTTCGGCAAGTTCGTTAATCAAAGTGAACTCTGCCTTACGGGTATAATCTGCACGACATACATAAACGGATAAGTCCGCTACGTCCTATTAGCAAAGTATCTGTTACCATGCCTACTGGAGCAGTATCCAATATCACATAATCAAAATTTTTCTTCAGTGTTTCAACAGCCTTCTCCAACCCGTCACGAGCCAACAATTCTGTCGGATTAGGAGGAACTGTACCACCAGGGAAGAATATACAAATTCTTGTTTATATCAAAGCTGTACCAAATCCATCAGATTTATAGCAGGATTAGTAAGAAACTGGGTAATACCATGCTCTTTCTTAGGTATATTGAAGACTTTGTTCAAGCCCGGTTTACGAATATCAAGACCTACAATCACAACCTTCTTCCCTAATAAAGAAGGCTGATAGCTAAATTGGCAGATATAAAGACTTTCCTTCACCACTAATGGTAGAAGTTACCAAAATTACATTCTTACCATTCTCAAGCATAAACTGAAGATTGGTACGGACATTTCGGAAAGTCTCGCTCATCAGATTATTCTGATTCTCAAATACAGCAATAGAACCCGTCTTTTCATCTGCCAATGGAATATCACCGATAACAGGGAGTGAAGTCAGTTTCTCAACATCACGACCTTCTATCTTGAACCTAGTCAGACCAATCAGATAAATGATACCTACCGGAATACCAATTCCAAACACCAAAGCCGCCAAATAAATCGTCATCCGCTTCGGGGAAATCGGAGCACCATCCGCCTGTGCCTCGTCTATAATCTTGGCGTTATTGGCTATAGCGGCCAAGACAATGGCATTTTCCTCACGCTTCTTAAGTAGCATCAGATACAGGCCAGACTTGATTTCCTGCTGGCGGGCAATACTAACAAACTGTCTTTCCTGAGTGGGTGCGTCACTGATACGACAGGAATAACGGCCTGCTTCACGGACCAAATCAGTTCTAGTGATCTCCAGACCTTTCAGCGTCGCATCCAAGGTGGTCTGTATATTACCGCGCATCGCACGGATACTGGCATTTAGATTTACAATTGCCGGATTGCTTTCAGTCGATGTACGCAACAGACGGTTACGTTCAGCCACCATTTCATTATACCTGTCAATTGCTCCCCGCTACACCAGCATCTTGTAAACCGACATTTGAAGGTAGAACTTCATATTCGGTACCCTGCAGATATCTTTGCAAATCCATGACAAGATTTATCTGAGTCTGATTCTCCACACGTTTCTTCTCATATTCAGCATTACCCGTCAAAGCAATCTGGGCTTCACTTGTCAAATCTGTGATACCCGCACTACGCTTGAAGTTCTCCAAATCGCGTTCCGTGCTGCCCAATTCTTTTGAAATGATACTGATACGCTCGTCAATAAATTCTGCTGTTTTCTGAGCCACCTCATTCTTGTCATTGTTGGCATTGATATTATACATCTCAAGCAGCTTGGCTATATAGTCCTTACCGCGTTGAGTATTGGAGTTGTTAAGTGAAACGGTCACTACGGAAGTAGCCTTCGAGGTAGGAGTTATCGACAGGGAACCGGCGTAGCCTTTCGCCACAGAAAAAGGTCTGTTAATATAAGCAGTAATATGACGTTCTTTGTTACACTTTCCGGACGGATTGGTGACAGAGTATCGTTATTCGCAAAAAAAGCAACCGTACCTTCATCGGTTGGGAGTACGGCAGGCAATTTCTCAAAACGTTTCCCATACTCTTTTTCTCCCACTTTAATCTGTACATCCATCACACCGGAAGGTTGTAGAACCATACCCACTTCCATTGTCTGCGGAAGTTTGTCTGCTTCCTGTGGAGTCAGGCTTACCAGAACTGGGGAAGTACGATACAGTTCCTTTTTAGGAAACCTGTCCTCGTCCATATAAGTCACGAACAATCCCAAAGAGCTGACCACCTCCCTTGCCAATGTCCTGGAAGTCAAAACTTCAATTTCATTCTCTATATTACTCGATGAGGAGACAAAGCCGTTCATCCCCATCTTTTCCAGTTCGGAAGACATATTCGCACCACCGCCTTTCTTCTCATCCTTGATCAGGACTGTGGCGGAAACATTATAAATGGGTGTTGTCAAACGTAAATACCCCCATGCTAAGACAACACAGACTATTACCGAAACTACGAACCACGGCCAATGAATCAGATAACGGAAAAGGATTTCCTGAATATTGATCTGCTCTTCAGATTGTACTCCCGTTTTTTCTTTTCTTTCCTCAACCATATTACAATGCTACTTTTTGAAGATTGTTACTAATATACTTGCCAATGATACTAAAACAGAAGTAGCAGAGAACCATAGACTTGTACTGTTACTGATATCCGAATTACGGGCCTTCGCTTTGTTAGGAGTCACATATACAATATCATTCTGCTGCAACCAATAGTAAGGAGAAAAAAGAGTTTCGGCCTTATTCAAATCCAATGTTATGATCTGCTGTTTACCGTCAGCACCCTCACGAATCAATTTTACATTGTCACGAATTCCATAAATAGTCATGTCACCCGCCATGGCCAAGGCCTCCAACAGGTTCACTTTTTCATTGCTGATAGTGAATGTGCCTGGAGCGGCAACTTCACCCAAGACAGAAATTTTATAGTTGACCATACGGGCAGTAACAATCGGAGTTTCTTTGATGTAAGGTTTCAGCTTCTCCATTATCATTTGCTCCACCTCCTTTTTGGTCAGTCCACCAACTTTCAATATACCCAATACAGGGAAATTGATATTACCCTCATTATCCACCAGATAAGTCTGTGGGGAGGATTGGGAAGTACCCTGTGAGTTTCCGGCAGTCATACCGGCAGAACCGGTCGCGGTCAGGTTGAAAGGAGCCGCCAGTTCAGGGTTGGTACATGACACAACAACAGTAAGCTGATCTTTCGGCATTATTCTGGCATCGTACAGAGTTTCCTGTTGGACAGCCTGTCCCACCACTTCTGAGTCCTGCAAATAAGGGACTTTCTTGTATGACTGGCAGGAAACAAGCAGAAGGAGTACAAACAGGCAGGAAAGTATCCCTCTAGCTTTTTTCTGCATACTTGCAGCAATGCAAAATGATGTATTCATAATATATTCTAGTTTATTATTCTTTATCCAGTACCTCAAATCGCGGAGAATTCTTCGACTTGAATTCAGGCACTACTTTCTTCATCAGTCTGACCGTATCCATTATCTCTACAGCACGGGAAAGTCTCTCAAACTCTTCATACGTATCAAGAATATCGGCATATTCATAACGACGGACTTTGGCAATCATAATCTTCTTATTCTCTGTCGGAAGCGTATTTTCCTTATCGCTCAGCACTTCTTCGTAAAGTTTCTCACCAGGACGTAAGCCCGTAAACTCTATCTTGATGTCCTCACCCGGACGGTAACCCGCCAATTCAATCATACGGGTAGCCAAATCCACAATCTTCACAGCCTTACCCATCTCAAAGACAAAAATCTCATTACCCTCTCCCATCGTTGCAGCTTCCATTACCAAGCGGCAGGCTTCAGGAATGGTCATAAAGAAACGGATGATATCAGGATGGGTAACTGTGACAGGCCCTCCATTTTCGATCTGTTCCCTGAAGCGGGGAATAACCGAACCGTTACTGCCCAATACATTACCAAAACGGGTCGTGATAAACTTGGTATGACCTTTCACTTTTCCCTCACGAATGGCACAACCCAAACTCTGTACATAGATTTCTGCCAGACGTTTGGAGCATCCCATAACATTCGTTGGATTCACGGCCTTATCAGTGGAAACCATGATCATTTTTCAGCACCATACTCCACAGCCATATCAGCTACCTGACGGGAACCCGTGACATTCACAAGGACAGCTTCGCAGGGGTTTTCCTCCATTAAAGGCACATGCTTGTAAGCGGCGGCATGAAAGACAACCTGAGGATGATAAAGGTCAAATACCATACGTACGCGCTCTTTCACACGAACATCACCGATCACCGGAATAAAATCTATGGTAGGATAATTCTTTTCAAATTCCAAACGGACATTATGTAAGGGAGTTTCAGCAGAATCGAACATGATAAGTTTCTGAATACCCATCTGTACCAACTGACGGCAAAGTTCGCTGCCGATACTACCCGCAGCACCTGTTACCAGTACAACTTTACCCCGGAATTCCTCCGCAACCTGACGAAGGTTTATATTGATTTCGGCACGTCCCAGCAAATCTTCAATCTTGATGGGACGTACCCACTGATGGAAGTTTCCGTCAGAATCCGCCTCACTGATGGTAGGTGCAATCAGAGTTTTAAGGGAATTGCTCTTACAGTATTCCAAGAGACGGTTTTCCTCCAGACGGGTATCTTCGTAACGGGCAAAAAGAATACCCTTAATACCACGCTTACGCATGATATAGTCGACATCCGATTCATTTTCAAAGTAATAAATGGGAAGATCAGCCAGACGCCGGCGGCTGTTATTCTTGCCATAGACATAAAAGCCCGCAACCTTATAATGCGCACTGTCGCGGAGACGGATTTTCAGGGCGACACTCTCTTCGTCAACACCATAAATAAGGATACGTGTGTTCTTTTTATTTACCCAGTCCAACAAGAAGTCATAGGTGATAATAAGTGATACACGAAAGACTGTCAGCGCAGCCAGTGTCAACAAGCCGTCAAACAGGAGATAGGAAACTTTATAATTATCAGGTAACAGCGTTTCAGATATAACCCAAAAGGAAATCACCGACAAACATCCGACCTTGAACAGGACAGCACACATGATGCGCCAAAGCTCACGTGCCTGAGAAAAGCGGATGGTATTACGATAGGTGTGGAACAACAGAGCTCCTGCAATAGTTGCCACAAAAGAAACTCCGACAAACTGACAAAGCATCCAGTCGCTCATCGGAACATGTGCCATATAATGAATGACAGCATAGGCTACCAACGAACATAAGACAGATATTGCTGTGTCAATCCCCAAAATAACCCAATAACTCAAATAATTCTTACGAACATATTGAGCTATACCCCTTAATGTCTTTTCCATTATAGTATAAACGAATAAAATTATGTGTCAGAGAAAATCACATATTCAAAGCTTTACCGGTTCTACATAACCTACCGGCATGTCAGCACAAGCACATCCAAGCATATTTAGCCGGACGGCAATCTTACTCTTGCCATCAACATTGACAAGTTCACCCACAAGTCCCGTCAAAGGACCTTTGATGACGCGAACCTTTTCACCACGTGCCAAGGGAGCACTGTTCATGGAAATAACATCTTCTGAATAATCAAGCATAAAACGGAAACGAGCCATCTGATCATCAGGAATTACAGTCGGACTGCTCTCACCACGCATTATCATATACCGACTTACTGTAGAAAAGGAAAGAACTTCTTTGCGTTCTTTTGCATCAGCGTGTACAAACACCATCATTGGAAGAAGCACTGATTCAACAACTTTACGGCGGTCACTCCACTGGTGAACCTCTTGTTGAACCGGAACAAAATTTTCAATCCCCATTTTTGTCAAACGCTCTGCAACTTTCTTTCGTGATGCATACGAACCAAAGCTACATACCAGCGTTTAGAGTGTGCTACGCCTTCCCCTGTCCCATTACTAGGCCCAGCAATTACTGATTTTGCTTTTGTTAAAATCATGTTTTTTTACCCCATATTTGTCCGTTACTTCTTAGGTAACGGATAAGTCACATACAACAATGAAAAAGGAAATTACACACATAGACAGGGGAAAAAAGATAAAAATGCCTAATAATCAACGAGAAGATTCTTCGGATTAGGCAATAAAAATGATTGAACATGAAAAATCTACGATTTCATGTTCGGGTAGTTTTTTGCCCTATGTTTCAGATAAAACTAAAAAGTGAAGAATATTTGTATGCTATCTATGTTTTTGTCTATCTTTGCGTCAAATTTAAATCCGTTACCTAAGAAGTAACGGGTAATTATTATCACTGATTACCAATACATTACACTATAATTATCTGCTAGCGCAGTAGTTCCTTACGTAAGATAAATTCCCTTTATTTACCTTTGTACGTTCTTCAAGTTCGAAACCTTTCAAGTAGATTTGCGTGGTCTTTATAGATTTGTGCCCCAATGATTCACTAATCATTTCAATCGAAATTCCCCGGTATTTGGCAGTAGTAGCCCAAGAATGACGAAGCGTATAGGAAGTGACCGGAGACTTCAAGTGCAACGCCCTCGCCAACTCTTTCAAGCTATTATTAAACCGACGAAGAGCAGACTGGTATTCCCGATAAGCTGCCACATCTTTCCGTTTCTTATCCCCACGAAGAATATCAAAAAGATAATCAGGGCAATTGGGCAAAGAAGCCCGATTATTCCGAAGTTGGTTTATTATTTCCCTGGCGCTGTCCAGTACTTCCAAGCTCATAGAAGTCTTCGTCTTGATACGATTGTAGCGCAGCACATCGCTGTCCAAAGCTGATTTTTCCAGATGCGCCAGATCAGCGAAAGACATCCCGCAAAACTGGAACATCAGGACGGCAATAGATTGCGTACGACGTAAACGCTCCGACTTCGGATCCTCATACAGAAGCTTGTGCAATTCGTCAAGCGGCAAAGCTTTTTTCTGACGGACATCGACTCCCGTATAAACATCATGAAACAATCGCGGCACGTAAGGGGTATTCCCTGCTTCCACTCCCCGATTATAAATGCTACGAAGCATACGCATATACGTAGAAATCGTATTTGGCCTCAAGCCACACTCATAAAGATACTGCCCGTAGCATTGTAAACGTCCACGGGTGACTTGCCTGAACGACACATTGGATATGCCGCAGAACTTACTGAAAGAAAAGAGGGCGTTCTTGTAGACATGCGCTGTGGAATGGCGACCCTCCTCTCGCAAACGACCGATGTAGAGCTCTCCACACCGGCTAAATCCATTTTTACTTGTCATTTGCATCACTAGTTATTTTATATATATACCATTTGGCAAGCGGCAAAAAAACGAATCTTTTTGCAGCTTTATAGCACACTTGCCAAAGTATATTTTAATATTTTATATTTTTAACAACAGTAAAAATTAGCAATTATGGCTAGTAAAAAAACATCCAAAAGAGAAACGAAAACACGAGTAAAAAACAATGCCAAAAATCAGAAAAAAAGCGGCGACAGACGTAAGAGAACTGAAATCATCAGTGAGGAAGAACTGGAAAAAAGAGGCGGACTGACCGGAGATGAAACGGCACTTTTCACAGTATATCTACAAAAGTTGGACGAAGGAGAAGTCCATATGGGATACTCAAAAAAGCTAAAAGATTTAGCCAAGCAAATCCATGAAAAAGAGCATTTGTACGTCCCAAAGCAAGGTGGATATAAGTTAATGGAAATCAGCAGCATAGAAACTGAGTTATCCGTAATCAGAGGAATTCTCCGGGAGCAGCGGGAAGAAAAGGAAAGACAGGCTAAAGAGAAAGGTTCTAATAAGTATTTACAAAAATAATTGTGCAGGTGAGATGCAAACTTTACTTTTGCCGCCGTTTTCAACCGGCTGAAAAACAGTAAACTTTTTCCCTAAAAATAGTGACGCTATCCGGTCGTGATGGCGTCACTATGAGGCGAGGATAGTGACGCTATATCTGCAGTATACCGTCATTATCCCGAAAGGAAGAAATTTGCTAAAACAAACATGAATTTATAATTAAACAATTTAAACAATGAAAAGAAATAAAAAAAGGTCTGATGACTGTATGTCAATATGGAAAAGACGTATTGCCGCTGAAAAAGGAATTTCAGAAATAAATGCGGAGAAGATTGTACAGAAGTGCATGGAACTGGTAAAACACATGTTGTATGGAAATGTAATGATAGCTTTTCAGAAACAGGACGGAACATTCTGCCTGGAGAAAGGCACTCTGGTAGGATACGAAAAATTCTTTCATCGGGAGTTCAAGTTAACAGTAAAGCAGGAGTCTGTTGTCTACTGGAGTGAGGAACAACACGGATGGAGAAGATTCAGAATCAGCAACCTGATGGGATGGAAAGCAGTCGTTTAATTCAAAGTAAAACATATTGAACTATGAGTATGATAAACAAAGGAATCTCCTATTTCCCTACACCGGCCAACTTTTTCGATGAAGAAGTTATGGAATTGCTGGAAGCAAAATTTGGCGTTTTAGCCTCTTATGTCGTTCTGCGATTGCTTTGCAAAATCTATAAAGAGGGATATTACATCTCTTGGGGAAAAGAACAAAGCCTGATTTTCGTCCGTAAAGTGGGCGGAGGAATTAATGAGGAAATGATGGAAAGGATTATGGGACTGCTATTGGAAAAGGGATTTTTCCATAAGGAAACTTACGAGCAATATGGTGTACTGACCTCGGAACGGATTCAGGAAGTATGGTTCGAAGCAACCACACGGCGGAAAATAGACTTTTCCCAATTACCTTATATATTAGAGACAAAAAGGAGAAAGGGGAAACAAAAGGAGGTGATGAACAATGAAAATGCAGACATTTCTTCGACTCAAGAGGACTCGAACCCGGAAAATGAGGACATTTCCGGACAAACTAAACTAAAGCAAACTAAACTAAATCTTGAGGAAGAAGAAATAAGCGATGCCTCGTTTGAAATTCCGGGGTATGCCTACAATCAGGCTACACACAACATAGCCGGACTAATAGAAAGCCTGGAATACCATAAAGTGACGAATCCGAAAGAAAGGCAGACGATTCTCCGGCTGTCGGATTATGGCAGGAAAGGCACGCAGGTGTGGAAACTGCTTTCCAATACGTCCTGGAACAAAATCGGGGCGCCGGGGAAATATATCATTGCGGTGCTAGCCGGCGGACGGAAACAAGCCGGCTGATAAAAGGTGATAAAAAAGGTGCGAAAAATCTGTGCTTCTCACAAATTCTTCGTACCTTTACACTCCGGTAAAACAAGTTCTATCCACATAAAATATAACAAAATGGAAAACAGAAGTTTAGTAACCATTGCCGAACATTCTAAAGAAAAAATCCTCTACATGCTCGAAATGGCGAAGCAGTTTGAAATGAACCCCAACCGCCGGTTATTGCAAGGAAAGGTTGTAGCAACCCTGTTCTTCGAGCCTTCCACCCGCACCCGCCTGAGTTTTGAAACTGCCGCCAACCGCCTCGGCGCACGGGTTATCGGATTTTCCGATCCCAAAGCAACCAGTTCTTCCAAGGGGGAGACACTTAAAGACACGATTATGATGGTGAGTAACTATGCGGACATTATCGTCATGCGCCACTACCTCGAAGGAGCGGCACGATATGCCAGCGAAGTAGCTCCGGTGCCTATTGTCAATGCAGGAGACGGAGCCAACCAGCATCCGTCGCAGACCATGCTCGACCTCTACTCTATCTACAAGACGCAGGGTACGCTGGAGAACCTGAATATTTTCCTGGTAGGCGATTTGAAATACGGACGTACCGTACACTCACTGCTGATGGCAATGCGCCACTTCAACCCCACTTTCCACTTTATCGCTCCCGATGAGCTGAAAATGCCGGAAGAATACAAACTCTATTGCAAGACTCACCAGATAAAATACGTTGAACATACGGACTTCTCCGAAGAGATTATCGCTGATGCCGATATTTTGTATATGACCCGTGTGCAACGCGAACGTTTCACCGACCTGATGGAATATGAACGGGTGAAGAACGTGTATATCCTCCGCAACAAGATGCTGGAAAATACTCGTCCGAACCTGCGTATATTGCACCCGCTGCCACGTGTCAACGAGATTGCTTACGATGTGGACGATAATCCGAAAGCATATTACTTCCAACAGGCACAGAACGGTCTGTATGCCCGCGAAGCGATTCTTTGCGATGTGTTAGGTATCACATTAGATGACGTTAAAAACGATATTTTATTATGAGCGAAAATAAACAAGAACTGCAAGTAGCCGCCCTGGAAAACGGGACAGTGATTGACCATATCCCGTCTGAAAAGCTCTTTACCGTAGTGCAACTGCTCGGCGTGGAGCAAATGAAAAGCAATATTACCATCGGTTTCAATCTCGACAGCAAGAAGCTGGGAAAGAAAGGTATCATCAAGATTGCGGACAAGTTTTCTGTGATGAGGAGATTAACCGTATTTCGGTAGTCGCCCCGAACGTGAAGTTGAACATTATCCGCAACTATGAGGTAGTGGAAAAGAAGGAAGTGAAAATGCCGGACGAGCTTTGCGGAATCGTGAAATGCGCCAATCCGAAATGCATCACGAACAATGAGCCGATGTCTACGTTATTCCATGTGATAGACAAGGATAACTGCATCGTGAAATGTCATTATTGCGAGAAAGAGCAGAAACGTGAGGAGATTACAATCATTTAATTTTCAACTTGCCATTTTCCATTAAAGAAGTGAAACAAGACTGGAAACCAGGAACGATGATTTATCCGCTGCCGGCTGTACTGGTCAGTTGCGGAAAGGAAGAAAGTGAATATAATATTATCACTGTGGCATGGACGGGTACGATTTGTACGAACCCGCCCATGTGTTATATATCCGTAAGCCCGGAACGGAATTCTTATGGGATTATCAAGCGGAATATGGAGTTTGTCATTAATCTGACGACAAAAGACATGGCTTTCGCCACCGACTGGTGCGGAGTCCGTTCGGGACGCGATTATCATAAGTTTGAAGAAATGAAGCTCACTCCGGACGATGTACCGTAGTGAACGCACCGTTGATTGAAGAGTCTCCCCTTTGCATCGAATGCCGTGTGAAGGAAATTGTTTCTCTCGGCTCGCATGATATGTTTATCGCGGATGTAGTGAATGTACGTGCCGACGAGCGGAATCTGAATCCCGAAACCGGCAAGTTCGAACTGGCGGAAGCTAATCCGCTGGTATATGTACATGGCGGATATTATGATTTGGGAGAAAAAATCGGCAAGTTCGGCTGGAGTGTGGAAAAGAAAAAATAAATCAGTATGTTGCGCAAAATCCTTCTTCTCGGTTCGTTGGCTATAGCCTGCATGGCTTCCGCCCAGAATTATAACTCTGACAGGGTAGACCGCCCCAATACAAGGAAAATAAATTTCGGGATCAAGGCGGGATTCAATTCTTCCATGTTCATGGTGTCCGAATTGAAGATTAAGGACGTAACAATTGACGAGGTGCAGAATAACTATAAAATCGGCTATTTCGGTGCTCTCTTTATGCGCATCAATATGAAAAAGCATTTCATCCAGCCGGAAGTATCATACAATGTGACCAAATGTGAGATTACTTTCGACAAGCTGGGGTCGCAACATCCCGCCATCGAACCGGATTATGCTGCTGTGCAGTCTGTGCTGCACAGCATTGACTTTCCTATTCTTTATGGATACAATGTGGTGAAGAAAGGACCATACGGCATGTCTATCTTTGCAGGTCCGAAGCTCCGTTACTTATGGGGCAAGCATAATGAAATCACTTTCAAGAACTTCGACCAGAAAGGTATCCGTGAAAAGTTGTATCCATTCAATATCAGTGCAGTAATCGGCGTTGGTGTCAATATATCCCGTATCTTTTTCGATTTCCGCTATGAGCAGGGGGTAGGAAATATATCCAAATCCATCGTATATGATAATATCAATTCCGACGGCAGTACAGGAGTCAGCCACATCACTTTCCGCCGCCGCGACAGTGCGCTAAGTTTTTCGCTGGGATTCATCCTTTAGAGATAAAATATCATTAAATCCCGCCTTTTACTAACATTTTTCTTGCACTTCCTTCATTTTTTATTTATTTTCATTAACTTTGTACGCTTAAAAATAGGTATCTCGAATTAGAAATTTAATCTTACTTATAAAATAATGAAAAGAGACGACTTAATTTTCGACATCATCGAAAAGAGCATCAACGTCAGCTGAAAGGTATCGAGCTGATTGCATCAGAAAACTTTGTGAGTGACCAGGTAATGCAGGCAATGGGTTCTTGTCTGACTAACAAGTACGCAGAAGGTTATCCGGGCAAACGCTATTATGGTGGTTGTGAGGTTGTAGACCAGAGCGAACAAATCGCTATCGACCGTCTGAAAGAAATCTTCGGAGCCGAATGGGCAAACGTACAGCCGCACTCTGGAGCACAAGCTAACGCTGCTGTCTTCCTGGCTGTCCTGAATCCGGGCGACAAATTCATGGGATTGAATCTTGCACACGGCGGACACCTTTCTCACGGTTCACTGGTGAACACTTCGGGTATCATCTATACTCCTTGCGAATATAACCTGAACAAGGAAACAGGACGCGTTGACTACGACCAGATGGAAGAAGTCGCTCTGCGTGAAACCGAAAATGATTATCGGCGGCGGTTCCGCTTACTCCCGCGAATGGGATTACAAGCGTATGCGCGAAATCGCTGACAAGGTAGGCGCTATCCTGATGATCGATATGGCTCACCCTGCCGGTCTGATTGCTGCCGGAGTACTCGAGAACCCGGTTAAATATGCACACATCGTCACTTCTACTACACATAAAACACTTCGCGGACCTCGTGGTGGTGTCATCATGATGGGTAAGGACTTCCCCAATCCATGGGGCAAGAAAACTCCGAAGGGTGAAATCAAAATGATGTCTCAATTGCTGGATTCAGCCGTATTCCCCGGTATCCAAGGCGGACCGCTGGAACACGTGATTGCTGCCAAGGCAGTAGCTTTCGGTGAAATCCTGCAACCTGAATTCAAAGAATACGCTAAACAGGTACAGAAAAATGCGGCTGTACTTGCACAGGCTCTCGTAGACCGTGGCTTTACCATCGTTTCCGGTGGTACTGACAACCACTCCATGCTGGTAGACCTGCGTAGCAAATATCCGGATTTGACAGGTAAAGTAGCGGAAAAGGCATTGGTTTCCGCTGATATTACCGTTAACAAGAACATGGTTCCGTTTGACAGCCGTTCGGCTTTCCAGACTTCCGGTATCCGTCTGGGTACTCCCGCTATCACAACCCGTGGAGCTAAGGAAGACCTGATGCTCGAAATCGCTGAAATGATTGAGACTGTATTGTCTAACGTAAAAAATGAAGAGGTTATCGCACAAGTTCGTGCACGTGTCAACGAGACAATGAAGAAATATCCTCTGTTTGCTTATTAAGAAATAATTTGTTTTTTAATTGATAGCTTTGGCTATCTGAATAAAAATTGTATTCAGGTCTGTCCTTTATGAAAAGAGACAGACCTGTTTTCTTTATATTTATTAACTCTACTTTTCGAACTATCTGTCCCGAAAACCGTTGTTCTTATCACAAAAAGGATCTAAAATATCGCTTCAACAAAAATCGTACGGTACATCGGAAGAGATGTAAAAAAATGTACCGGACTCTATATACTAGCATCCCCGTCTTTCCCTATTGATTTATAAGGAAAGACGGGGATTTACCATGTATTATCGGGAAATTTATTATTGATACACCTTAACTCAGCCCTTCAATTTCTCCATCCACAATGTCGATATGCAATGCCTGCGGCTCTTTCGGAAGTCCCGGCATACGGAGGATTTCCCCTGCTATCGCTACAATCATTTCCGCACCGTTATTGATAACTATATCCTTGATGTGGAATTCGAAATTGTTCACTGCACCATAAATTTTTGGGTCGGCAGAGAATGAGTATTGTGTTTTGGCAATGCAGACGGGATAGTGGGTAATTCCCATTTTCTCAATCAGCTTGATACGGTTGCGGGCAATGCTGCTGTAAGTAATGACACTCGCACCATAGATATTGGTAGCCACTTTCTCAATCTTCTGCTCGATACTGTCCTCTTCTTTGTATGTATAACGCAGAGATTCGGAGGGTTTATTTTCGATGGTATCCACTACCAGGCGAGCCATATCCACTGCCCCCTCTCCGCCTTCACTGAAGGCGTTGTTGATGGCAAAGCCCACACCCAGTTGCTCACAATGTTCGCGAAGCAGTTCCATCTCTTCGTCTGTATCGGTAGCGAACTTATTGAAAGCTACAATCACTGTCTGCCCGAAAGAACGGAGATTGCGGACGTGCTTGTCAAGGTTGCGCAATCCTTCTTTCAATCCTTCCATGTTCGGCTCCTTGATGCGGTCGAGACTGACGCCACCATGCATCTTCAGTCCTTGCGCAGTAGCAACGATTACTGTCAGTCGCGGTTGGAGCCCGCTTTTACGGCATTTGATATTATAGAACTTTTCCGCACCGAGGTCAGCGCCGAATCCGGCTTCTGTGATTACATAGTCACCGAAAGACATTGCCAACTTGGTAGCCAGGATAGAGTTGCAACCATGAGCGATATTGGCAAACGGTCCGCCGTGTACGAAAGCGGCAGTACCTTCAGTGGTCTGGACGAGATTGGGGTGGATAGCATCTTTCAGCAATACGGTGATGGCCCCTGCTACTCCCAGGTCTTTGACTGTGAAAGGCTTGTCATCGTAAGTGAATCCGAGCAGGATATTTTCGATACGACGGCGCAAGTCGCTCACATCTTTCGAAAGACAAAGAATTGCCATAATCTCCGAGGCCGGCGTAATGTCGAAACCAGACTCTTGTGTGATGCCGTTCGATTTCGGTCCCAAGCCGACAACGATACTACGCAATGAACGGTCGTTCACATCGAGTACACGACGCCAGAGGATTTCTTTCAGTCCGAAACCTTTTGCCTGGTTCTGATAAAGATAATTATCCAACAGGGCGGAAATCATGTTGTGTGCAGAGGTAATGGCGTGAAAGTCTCCGGTGAAGTGAAGATTGATTTTGTCCATCGGAAGTACCTGGGCGTATCCGCCACCGGCTGCTCCGCCCTTCATGCCGAAGCATGGGCCGAGAGAAGGTTCGCGAAGCGCAACAATCGCTTTCTTTCCTATTTTATTGAGTCCCAAGGCAAGACCGATAGATACTGTAGTTTTGCCGATACCCGCTTTAGTGGCTGTAATGGCAGTCACCAGGATGAGATTGCTTTTCTTTACTTTCTCTTCATCAATCAGTTGTTCGGGAATCTTTGCGATATAGCGACCATAATTTTCCACCTCCTCGCGAGGAATTCCAATACTTTCGGCAACCTGCTTTACTTTTTTCAGCTCAATGCTGCGAGCTATTTCTATGTCTGATTTCATACAGAATATGATTAGTTTTATTTTGAAAATGCAAAAGTAACAAATCTGCGCCGAGTAACAAACTCTTTCCGCACAATAACTGTTGTAAGTAGCATAACCTAAACAACAACTTAATTATGGAATGGATTATTAATCAACTAAGGGTACACCCTGAGCTTGCCATTTTTCTCACTCTCTTTGCGGGATTCTGGTTGGGCAGGCTCAAAATAGGGAAGTTTTCTTTAGGTACGGTAACCAGCGTACTTCTTGTAGGAGTACTGGTGGGACAATTGAACATTACCGTAGACGGTCCGATGAAGGCCGTATTTTTTCTGCTCTTTTTGTTCGCCGTCGGCTATAAGGTAGGACCGCAGTTCTTTCGCGGACTGAAAAAGGATGGGTTGCCGCAGGTGGATTCGCCGTGCTGATGTGTATAGTGAGCCTGGTGGCGCCATGGATTCTTGCGAAAATCATGGGGTATCATATGGGCGAAGCTGCCGGATTGCTGGCCGGGTCACAAACAATATCCGCCGTTATCGGCGTAGCAAGTGATACTATCAATCAGTTGGGTATCAGCGATGCGCAGAAGGCTACATATATCAATGCCATTCCGGTGGCTTACGCCGTGACTTATATTTTCGGTACGGCAGGCTCGGCATGGATTCTGGCTTCCCTCGGACCGAAAATGCTCGGCGGACTGGATAAAGTGAAAGCTGACTGTAAGGAGCTGGAAGCTCAGATGGGGACTTCGGAAGCTGATGAGCCCGGCTTCTCTCCCGCCCTTCGTCCGGTGGTGTTCCGTGCCTATAAAATCACGAACAAGTGGTTCGGCAAAGGAAAAAAAGTCAGCGAACTGGAAACTTATCTGAGCGAAAAGACAAACGTTTATTTGTGGAGCGGGTTCGCCAGCGAGGAGTTGTGAAGGAAGTCAGTGCCGACATGATTCTTCATGCAGGAGACGAAGTCGTACTAAGCGGACGACGGGAATTCGTTATCGGTGAAGAAGACTGGATTGGACCGGAAGTGATTGATGCCCAATTGCTCGATTTTCCGGCGGAGACTCTTCCGGTAATGGTTACCCACCGGACTTTCGCAGGAGAAAAGATTGCGACTATCCGGCACAGAAATTTATGCACGGTGTCAGTATCCGCAGTATCAAGCGTGCGGGTATCAATGTTCCCGTGCTTGCGCAGACAGTGGTAGATTCGGGAGATGTTCTCGAACTGACGGGAATGAAGCATGAGGTGGAAGCTGCTGCCAAACAGATGGGATATGTAGACCGTCCGACCAATCAGACGGATATGATTTTCGTAGGGCTGGGTATTCTGCTCGGCGGGCTTTTCGGCGCGCTTGCCATTCATTTGGGCGGTGTTCCCATCAGTCTTTCGACGAGTGGCGGAGCATTGATTGCCGGACTTCTATTCGGTTGGCTGCGCAAGCATCCTACGTTCGGCGGTATTCCCGAACCGTCTTTATGGGTACTGAATAATGTGGGATTGAATATGTTTATCGCGGTAGTCGGCATCGCTGCAGGTCCCAGCTTTATAGCCGGATTCAAGGAAGTGGGAGTCAGCCTGTTCATCGTCGGTGCACTGGCAACAGCCATACCTCTGCTTGCAGGATTGCTGATGGCAAGGTATCTGTTTAAGTTCCACCCTGCCCTGTCTTTGGGATGCACGGGGGGCACGTACTACAACTGCTGCGCTGGGTGCTATCCAAGATGCAGTGGAAAGTGACACGCCCGCCTTGGGATATACTGTGACGTATGCTGTCGGCAACACATTGCTGATTATCTGGGGAGTGGTCATCGTACTGCTCATGTAATCCTGCATTCAAACAATTATTTCGAAAATATATATAAATAAATATCATTATGGAAAAGAAAACAAATAATCCGGCTATCACCAAGAGTTATGCCAGGAAAATGGAAACCATCAGCCCGTTCGAGCTTAAGAACAAACTTATCGATATGGCGGATGAAAGTATCAAAAAGATAGCGCATACCATGCTGAATGCCGGACGAGGCAATCCGAACTGGATTGCCACCGAACCACGCGAAGCATTTTTCCTGCTGGGGCAATTCGGGCTTTGCGAATGTCGACGGGCGTTCTCACTGGAAGAAGGAATTGCCGGTATTCCGCAAAAGGCAGGGATTGCCGCCCGCTTCGAGGCTTTCCTGAAAGACAATGAAAAGGCGGCGGGAGCCAATCTGCTGAAAGAGGGATACAACTATATGCTGATGGAACACGCTGCCGACCCGGACACGCTGGTGCATGAATGGGCGGAATCTGTTATCGGTGACCAGTATCCCGTGCCCGACCGTATCCTACATTTTACGGAAATCATCGTACAGGATTATCTGGCTCAGGAAATGTGCGACCGCCGTCCACCGAAAGGGACTTTCGACCTCTTCGCGACCGAAGGGGGAACGGCTGCCATGTGTTATCTGTTCGATTCGCTGCAAGAGAATTTCCTGTTGAATGAGGGAGATGCAATCGCTTTGATGATTCCGGTTTTCACACCTTATATCGAGATTCCGCAACTGCGGCGTTACCAATTTGATGTCACTGAAATATCTGCCGACCAAATGACCGCCGACGGATTGCATACATGGCAATATAAGGATGAGGATATTGATAAGTTGAAAGATACGCGAATCAAGGCACTGTTTATCACCAATCCGAGCAATCCGCCCAGTTATGCGCTCAGCGCGGAGACTGCCGCACGTATTGTCAACATCGTAAAGAATGACAATCCGAACCTGATGATTATTACAGATGATGTGTATGGGACATTTATCCCGCACTTCCGTTCGTTGATGGCAGAATTGCCGCATAATACGCTTTGCGTTTATTCTTTCTCCAAATATTTCGGAGCTACGGGATGGAGAGACGCAGTTATTGCTCTACACGAAGACAACATCTACGACAAAATGATTGCCCGCCTGTCGGCGGAGCAGAAGGCAATCTTGAACAAGCGCTATTCCAGTCTGAGTTTGCAACCGGAAAAGATGAAGTTTATCGACCGCATGGTGGCTGACAGCCGGCAAATTGCACTGAATCATACCGCAGGACTTTCGCTGCCCCAACAGATGCAGATGAGTTTGTTCGCTATATTCTCCCTACTTGATAAGGAAGACCGCTATAAGGCAAAGATGCAGGAAATCATCCATCGCCGCTTGCATGCGTTATGGGATAATACCGGTTTTACACTGGTGGAAGACCCGCTGCGTGCCGGATACTATTCGGAAATAGATATGCTGGTATGGGCGAAAAAATTCTATGGAGATGATTTCGTTGCCTATCTGCAAAAGACATACAATCCGTTGGATGTAGTGTTCCGTCTCGCCAATGAGACTTCACTCGTGCTGCTGAACGGCGGTGGCTTCGCCGGACCGAAATGGAGTGTCCGCGTATCGCTTGCCAATTTGAATGAAGCCGATTATGTAAAAATCGGGCAGAGTATCAAGCGGGTACTGGAAGAGTACGCCGAGGTGTGGAAAGCATCCATATCATAAGTTTATTTAAAACGGGAAGTATCAATTTCTTCCCGTTTTTCTTTATATCCCCCGAATTTGTAATTGAAGGAGATGCCGAACGCACGGGTAGTCCGCATATAATGATTGTTTACGTTCTGCTGACCGTAGTGGACACGTGTCGATATGGTGGAAGTATTGAATATATCATCGCATTTCAATGTCAATTGCGCTTTTCCTTTCGCAAAGGTATAGCGGAGCGCTGCGTCCAGATTTCCCGAACGGGGCAGGTCGAAAATACCTTGTATGGCTTTGTTCTGATAGAATCCGGTCAGGGTAAATTTCAAATCGGGTTTGGTGGAGAGGGTAAATGTGTTATTCATTGTCAGCACAAATGTATAGAGCTTGCGGTCGAAGGGAATGTCCCAAAAATCGCTGTCTTTCTGGCGGTAGCGGAAACCGATTGCGGTGATTCGGGAGTCCAGCCATTTCTTTATTTTGAAAGGAATTACGGCTACCAGTCCCGCTTGTTCTGAAAAGTCAAAATTGAAGCATTTGTAGATTTCCACCAGGCGTTCGGGCGATTGGTAGAGGGTCTGCATTTCCTTGTTTTTGGTGTAGCCATAAAAGGCGGAGAAGACATATTTGCCTTTTAGTATATAGCTGAGAGTGGTTTCGTAGTTCGTGGCAGGTTTGAGCAGGGGATTTCCTTGGATTTCGGAGTAGGCTCCCATGTAAGAGGTGGAGTTTTGCAGACTCCAGTATTCAGGGTATTCTTTGTCACTACTTAATGATAGTTGCAGGACGTGTCCGGCAGCAGGCATGTATGTAAAATTGGCTACGGGATAAAAGCTCCATTCATTCCAAATGTTTGTGTGGTACAGTTCTGCGGCTAAAGAAATATCGGCGGAAAGTTTCTCACCGAAACTTTTGCTTAATCCTGCGTAGAGGTTCAAGGTTTGTTCACGACGGCGGGATTTCATGTTATTGTCCGGTAAGAGGTCGTTTGTTTGAGGGTCGTAATACATTTGAGAGCTATTGTCTAAGGCTGTGGTATAAGCCATACCGTAATTCAATCTCCAGTCTTTGCCTAATGTGTGCTCTTGTCCGGCGTAGAATCGCCATTGATTGATTCGTTGGTTATCCCGGCTCAGGAAATTCAGTGATTCGTTTCCTAAGGTGCTGTTCAAGAGTTGTTCGCCCGGAGAGCGGTAGTATGTAAATGATGCGCCCGCTTTCAGTCCGAAAGGTGCCTGATAGTCAAGTTTCGCGTTATGGAGCTGGTTATCTCCGTATGAATCGGTTACGGAGTTCTGTGCACCGACAACGGTGGCATAGTGCTTGGAATCGGTAAAGGCTGTTGTATAGACCAGGCTTAACAGATGATTTTCCGCTAAATTATAGTCCATTCCGAAACGTATCTGATGGTTGTTATTACGGGAAAGCGTGACATCGTACATATCCATTTGATGCACCGAACCGTCGGCAAGCGTGAAGCGCTTCTTTGTCCGTCACCCGCCGGTCGCGGTCGTAAGTGTAAGAGTAAAGAAGGTCAGCAGAGAATTTACGTCCGGAATAGAGAAGACTTCCACGCTCTGCCAAAGATTCGTAGTGTGTTTGTGCATAGGCTGTATAAAGTTCTCCTTGCAGAGAGGGTTCTTTTCCCGTGCCCGAAGCGAGTACCAGGTTAATAGGTTTTTGACCGCATCGTAGGCATTGTCCACGGGCAGGTTACCCACCAGTCTCGGAACGTCATAGACTAATTTTCCCTGCTCTGCTTTCACTATCGGGCGTTCGCCGGTAATCATCACTTCGGGAAGTTCCTGATATAAACTATCTATATAGACTCTATTTTTCACGCTATCGGCAGGTTCTTGCATCTGTTTACTTTCTTGCGCAGCTACGTGCAGCCAGGTACAGAAAAAAGAGAGGAAGAGTATGTTAATCCGTTTCATATCGCATTTATTTTGGTATACTGCAAAATACGGCAGAAAAAACGGAAGTTTGCGTTATCGTTGGGTTATCTAGTGTTATTTAGTGTTATCGCCAACTATCCAAACAAAGAAGAATTTGATAATAACACTGATAACAGACTGAATAATAATGAATCTATAATTATTAAAGTATTCCCTGTTTTCTTTTAAAAGAAGGCTATTTATGGTAACCTTTAGCACAATCTATTGATTAACTTTGCACCCAAATAACAACAGGATATTTATGAAAATCAATACTGAAACAAAATACTGCCAGACGTGTGGAATACCTTTAGATATAGATTATACAAATCTTGAGGCAAACCAAAATGTGGAATATTGCGACTATTGTTTGCACAATGGAGTTAAACTCTATGATTTTTCAATGGATTATCTCATTTATCTTTGGGGGCTTTTCCCCGAAGAATATTATAAAGAGACAGGAGTTAATCTCACTTCGGAAGAGTTGAGAACGGAAATGTCCAACCGACTTCCGAATATCAAGAGGTGGAAACAAAAAATCAATACGGCTCATGTGCAATATGATTTGATTATAAGAGTTCAGGAATATATTAACCGTCATTTGTTTGACGACCTTAATTCTGGCAAGCTATCTCATGTTGCAGGTATTTCCAAATATTATTTCCACAAGCTTTTCAAAGCTGTTTGTGGCGAAAATATTGGAACTTACATTCAACGACTGAGATTAGAGCACATTGCATTTAAGTTAATAACAACTGATATAAGTGTCCCGAAACTTCTCGGTCAAATCAATTATCAGAACAAGCATACACTTTCGAGGGCATTCAAAAATTATTTTAATTGTTCCATTCCGGAATTTCGTAAAAGACATTCAAACGTCAATCCCGAAAGGAAGAATCCGATACGAATTGAACCAAGTATTGAAAAAATATCTAGTATCCGAATCGCATACTTGAAATTGGAAAGAACAAATAATGTCAGTCATAGCTTCTCAATTTTGTGGAAGCAATTGCTACAATTTTCCGAAAAATATGGATTGTCTTCAAAAGTATGTAAATACGTGAGCTTAACTCTCGATTATCCATATATCACGCCTGAAGAACAATGCCATTTTATGATTGGGGTAACATTGCCGCAATCATTTGAAGCGCCGAAAGGCTTTGGCGTTTATGAAATTCATGCGGGAGAATATGCAATCTTTCGTTTCAAAGGGTTTTATCATGAACTGAATAAGGTGTACCGCCATATTTACCTTGACTGGTTGCCGACAAGCGATTATACCCTACGGGAGCAGTTCACCTTTGAAACTTATATCAACACTCCCGAAAAAACTCCGGCTTCGGAGCTAATAACTGATATTTATATTCCCATTACAAAAAAAAAGAAACATGAAATACTTAAACCAAGAAATAGAAAACGAATTAAAAAATCAAGGAGCAGTACTGATTCGCTTTGTCGGCATATCGCATTTGGACGAAAAGCAAAACAGACAACTCCCGAACGCCATTGTTTTTGCACTTCCGCTAACCGCAGAATATGTTAAAACGGTATTTAATATTCCCGACTATGTACAAGCACGGATAGCGGATAATTACAATTTCGACGATGATGAATATTCGCAAACCGAACATAAGGCGGGAGAAATAGCAGACGAATTGGCCAAGTTCATTATTGGGAAGGGCTATAAAGCCGTTTCGCAATCCGATACGGCTTTATTAGCCGATGACGTATTCAATTTTGAAACAAAAGAATCAGTATTGCCTCATAAAACAGTTGCACTACTTGGTGGATTAGGATGGATTGGAAAAAACAACCTGTTAATTACCCCTGAATATGGCGCAGCGCAATGTCTCGGTACGGTTTTGACTAATGCTCCACTGGAAACGGTATTGTATGAACCTCTATCTCCAAAATGTGGAAATTGTATTACTTGTATCAATATCTGTGAGAGAAAAGTCCTTAAAGGTAAGATTTGGAGTAAAGCTGTTTCAAGAGATGAAATCGTTAATATACATGGATGCAGTACCTGTTTGAAATGCCTTGTGCATTGTCCCAGAACACAAACATATATGAAGAGGAATATTGTCTGAATCCCCACAATGTTATTTAGTCTTATCAAAGAGAGGAAGAATAAGAGTTTCCCATTATCTTTGTGCATATGAGACTGCCACTGAAACATATTGTCATACTGGTTATCTGCTCGCCAACCGGAATCTTCGTTTACCAGACTTATTGGTTGACAGGGCTTTATGTTACTGGGAAAGGCGTTCTTATTCACGGAAAACAAGACTTCCAACCGCTTTGAAATAGGAAGTTATCTGTTCGACCCTATCACGCAGACTTTGATGCATGCCGGGATAAAGCAGGAACTCTCGCATCTTGAATCGGAAATTCTGAAACGGCTTTGCGAGAATAAAAACCAAGTGGTCAATACACAAGATGTACTGCTCGAACTTTGGGGAGACGACAGTTTTTTCAATTCACGGAGCCTGCATGTGTTTACCACCAAATTGCGGCATAAATTATCACAGGACGAGCAAATCCGTATCATCAATGTGCGGGGAATCGGTTATAAGTTAATTGCTACTTAAATCTGCATATGGATGATGCCGACTTGTCTTAATAAGTTTTTATCTAAGAAAATATAACGAAAGCGGATAGTCAGGCTGAAATATTCTATCTTTGTCGTAAATCAACCTTTACGAAGATGAAAAAACTGATTCTATTTCTTTCGTTGATATTGTCGGTCGGTTTTGCATCCGCACAGTCGGAAATACCTTCTGATAGTATCCGTCGTGCTCCTTCGGCTAATATCAAGTAGTTTGGCGGCTTTTGCTGGATATGGGATTAATGAATGTCACTGCTCCGCAACTGCCTAAGTTTGATTTGAGCATGCCGGATATGAGCAAAGATTACAACCAGATATTCCGTTTGAATACGGATGCCACTTACTCACAAGGATTTACGGATGCATTTTCTTCCTCTTATTTCTCCGGTTTCGGATATGGTTGGGGGCTGTCGTCTTCTCCGCAGTTCATGCAGATGGGCTCTTTCAAGTTGAAAAACGGAATGAGAATCAATACGTATGGAGATTATGATAAAGACGGCTGGAGAGTGCCTAACCGGAGCGCTATGCCTTGGGAAAAGAATAATTTCCGGGGAGCATTCGAGCTCAAATCCGCTAATGGCAATTTCGGGATACGAATTGAAGTGCAGCAGGGGCGCAATGTCCCCTACTAATCTTCTGCTGATAAATTCTATGCTGAAATCAACGCGAGTTCTTTAAAAAGGCTTCGTCCGCCGCACGCATCGAATCAGCAATACGGTCACACCATGAGTCAAATTCCAAATCGGGAGTCTGAGTTTCGGGATGAGCAAGCATAAATTGCACGGCTTGCCGCAAACCGTCCGCCATTGATATATTACAGACAAAATCCGGAACAAGTCTCTTTATCTTCGAATTGTCAAAGACAACAGTAGAGGCTTTGTCTCCTAAGAGTTCACCTTTGAAATCGCAGTTTTCTCCATGCCTGGCGAGAAAATCGGAAGGGACATGTAATGCGTCCAAAGGTTTTCCCAATGTATCGGCAATTGTTTGGTAGATTTGGTTCCAGGTCATACTTTCATCGGTAGTGATATGAAAGGCATTTCCTATGGCATGGGGATTTGCCATCAAGCCTACATATCCTTTGGCAAAGTCCTTGGAGTATGTCAATGTCCACAGTGATGTCCCGTCACCGGGAATAATCACAGGTTTCCCGTCGAGGATACGTTTCAAAATCTGCCAGTTGCCTTTGCTTCCATGCACGCAGACAGGCGGTTTCGTGCCGTTATAAGTGTGGCTGGGACGGACAATAGTCACCGGAAAACCATCCGACCGATAAGCGGACATCAGTACTTCTTCCGCTTCTATCTTATTTCGTGAATATTGCCAATAGGGATTCGATAAAGGAGTGCTTTCCGTTATGCGGTAATCAGCTAATGGTTTCTGATAAGCAGAAGCGCTGCTGATAAAGATATATTGCTTTGTCTTATTCCGAAACAGACGGATATCACGTTGGACGTCTTCTGCCGTATAGCCTATGAACTGGGCAACTACATCGTAATTTTCATTTGCAATAGCTTTTGCCACGGCTTCTTCGTCATTTATATCTGCAATGATACTGCGGGTTCCTTCCGGCACCTTTTTCGAGCCACGATTGAGAAGGGTAATCTCCCACCCTCTCTGTTGCGCCAACGCAACGACGTCGGTACTAATCGTACCCGTCCCGCCAATGAATAATGCTTTCATAAAAGTTGGTATTTAAATTCTTGGAACAAAGATATTAATTCTGCCATTCACTGCCAAGGTTGTATATAAATTACTGATTCTTGTACCTATATTACTGATTTGCAAATGTGATGTAGGGAAGATATTCCGAAATGTCTTATCTTTGCCTACAGATAAAACTGTAAGCCGTATGGATGAAATTACCAGAATTGAAACTATTGACCAGTACGACCAACTGTTCGGGCTGGAGACTTTGCACCCTTTGGTCAATGTGATTGACTTTTCAAAAGCAACAAAGACAGTGGAATACTATCACATGAATATCGGATTCTACTCTCTGTTTCTGAAAGACGCAAAATGCGGGGACCTAAAATACGGTCGTAAATATTATGATTATCAGGAAGGGACGGTGGTTTGTATGGCTCCGGGGCAAGTAATCGGAATAGATAACCGAAAGCAGGCGCCCGTACGTACCCAATCTATCGGTGTCTTGTTCCATCCCGACTTAATCCGGGGTACTTCTCTGGGACAGAATATCAAGAATTATTCTTTCTTTTCCTATGAGGTAAGCGAAGCCTTGCATTTGTCCGACCAGGAAAAGGAAATCGTAACGGACTGCATACATAAGATACAAATCGAACTGGAACATGCTATTGACAAACATAGCAAGCAGCTTATCGTGCGCAACATCGAACTGCTGCTCGATTACTGTATGCGTTTCTACGAACGGCAGTTTATCACCCGCAACCAGGCTAATAAAGATATTATCGTAAGGTTCGAACATTTGCTGGATGAATATTTTCAGGGACAGGCGGCAATGACCGAAGGGTTGCCTTCCGTAAAATACTTTGCGGACAAGGTATGTCTTTCTCCCAATTACTTTGGTGACCTGATAAAAAAGGAGACGGGTAAGACTGCACAGGAGTATATCCAATGCCGAATCATTGAACTTGCCAAAGAGCGGATATTAGAAGGTACGCAAACGGTCAGCCAGATAGCCTATGAACTGGGATTCCAATATCCACAACATTTCAGCCGGCTATTTAAGAAACACGTCGGACATACTCCGAATGAATATAAGCAACTGAATTAAAACGTATATAATAGATACAGGAGAACATCAGCGTCATGGGATAAAATACTCAAGATAGGAACTGTGCATCAATGTAATTGTTGCCTGGGAAGCAAGACACTGCACCCGCTGGTCAGTGTCATTGACCTCTCAAAGGCGGACTTATCTCCTCATACGGACATTAAATTCGGATTTTATACGCTTCTATTGAGTGAATGCAAATGTGAAGCTTATGCATACGGGCATCAGTACTATGATTTCTCGGACGGAACCCTTGTGTGCCTGACTCCGGGAGCATCAATCAGCATGAAAGAGAATAACAAGAGGTTCCCTTCCAAGGGATGGATACTGGCGTTTCATCCCGACCTGATTTGCGGCACTCCCCTGGGGCTTAACATACACAATTATACCTTCTTCTCTTATCGCCCCGAAGAAGCGCTGCATATCTCGCAACGTGAAAAACAGATTATCCTGGAGTTTCTGGAGAAGATTAATCAGGAACTCCAACGCTGCATCGACCGGCATAGCAAGAAAATCATTTCAAAATACATTGAACTGTTGCTGGATTATTGCATCCGTTTCTATGAACGGCAGTTTATCACACGCAATGGAGCTAACAAGAAGATTATCAAAGATTTTAGTCTCCTGCTAGATACTCATATCAGTACGAAAGCAGTTCAGTCAACCGGTATGCTTTCCTCTGAATATTGCGCTAAATTTCTTCATTTATCACCTGCATATCTCAATGACCTGCTGATATATGAAACAGGGAAATCATTCAATGAGTATATCCAGTTCAAGCGTTTCGAAGTTGCAAAAGACTGGTTGCAGAATACCGATAAACCACTTAATCAAATTGCAGAGGAACTGGGATTCTCCAATTCACAATATTTCAGCCGTCTGTTCAAGAAAATCACAGGTTGTTCGCCCAATGAATTCAGAATACCTAATTGATGATGTTTGTCAAGTAGGGATTCCCATCCCCCAATAAAGTGTTATCAAATCATTACGAGACGAGAAAAAAGTCTTAATAAAATTTGAATTGAAATATCAAATTTTAATCTATGTTATGAAACATACTTTTTTTCTTGGATTATTTGCAGATTTCGCAAAAGTGCGTACCTTTGCAATGTGTTTTTCATAGTATTAGATTTAAGGTTAACAAAGGTTGGAGCAAGGCGTTGCTCCTTTTTTTATGCCCAATAGTGAAAATTCCCCTAATTTTCAGTAACTTTGCAAAAGGAGAGAGATGCCTGTCAAACCTAATTTCTCTCGATAAGGAAAATCAAAAAGTTCTCTTTTTACGTTATATATAAAAAGATAATTTAATCTCCGTAGAATAATGGAAACAATGCAGAAATATTATAGATTAGTACAATCAGTTCTTTTCATGCTACTTCTTTCTTTTAGCATGATTTCGTGTGAGAAAGAAGAGCCGGTTTCCACAGCACCGAATACTAGGCAAACAGATACTCCGGGTGATGACGACCCGGCAGATTCCGGACTTAGCGAACCGATTATACGTCCGAACAATGAACAGACGGTATTTATGTATCTTCCCTGGTCTACTAATCTTACTGATAACTTCAAACAGAATATCATCGATTTGGAAAAGGTTGTTGCAACGAATGTACTGAAGAACGAACGGATTATCGTATTCATGTGTACCAAAGCAACAGAGGCGGCTCTCTTTGAACTTGTTTATGAGGACGGGAAAGCTGTACGGAAAACTTATAAATACTATGATTATCCGAGTCCTACATATACAACAGCGGAAGGCATTGCTTCTATTTTGGACGATGTTCAAGACTATACCCCTGCCAAACGATATGCAATGATTATCGGGTGTCATGGTTTGGGATGGATACCTGTATCGAATGTCAAAGCCCGCAGCAGTTTCAGTATCGGAAAGAGACATTGGGAATACGAGAATGTGCCTATGACACGTTTATTCGGTGGGTTAGCTCCCGAATATCAGACGGATTTAACCACGCTTGCCAAAGGAATATCCAACGTCGGTCTGAAATGGAGTATATACTTTTTGGTTTTTTTCTATATGTCGGGCAGTGGAGGTGGCTCACGACCTCAAAGAGGTAACGGAGCATCTGATTGCGTCTACCAGTGAAGTTATGGCATACGGGATGCCTTATGCTGAAATCGGGCAGTATTTAATAGGAGAAGTCAATTACAAAGAAGTTTGCGACGGGTTCTATGCTTTTTATTCAAATTACAGCACTATGCCATGCGGAACGCTTGCCGTTACCGATTGTTCGGAAATGGATAATCTGGCAGCTATAATGAAAGAAATAAATAGCCGGTTTACGTTTGATACGTCACTAACCGGTTCACTGCAAAGATTAGACGGTTACTCTCCCGTCATATTCTTTGATTGCGGGGATTACGTCTCAAAGTTATGTTCCGACCAGGAGTTATTAGCTCAATTTAAGGAACAGTTGGAACGAACTGTTCCATTCAAAAGAAATACAGACTATTACTATTCAATGAGTAAAGGCAGAGTGAAAATAGAGACTTTCTCCGGTATCACTATTTCCGACCCGAGTATCAGCCCGGAAGCTGCCAAAAAGAATGAGACAGGCTGGTATACAGCCACTCATTAAAATAACAGAGAACTAGCAGAATAAAAGAATTTATGAGAAATATACTAATCATCGGTGCCAACGGATTCACCGGACGCCAGTTACTGAATGACTTATCCATTCACAAGCAATATAACGTGACCGGATGCTCTCTGCACCCGGATATTCTCCCAACTTCGGAGAATACAAAAGCTATCATTTCATTGAAACTGATATACGGGATGAAGTGGCTGTTAAAGACCTTTTCAAAAAGGTATGTCCCGAAGTTGTTGTCAACTGTTCCGCTTTATCTGTCCCCGATTATTGCGAAACACACCATGAAGAGGCTTATCTTACTAATGTTACGGCAGTAGAGCAACTGGCACGCCTATGCGAAGAATATAAGAGCCGTTTCATCCATCTGTCTACCGATTTCGTCTTCGACGGCAAGATAGATGAGAATACAGGGCAATTATATACGGAAGAAGATGCTCCTGCTCCCGTGAACTATTATGGATTTACCAAGTGGAAAGGGGAAGAAAAGGTTGCTGAAATTTGCAGCAACTATGCCATTGCCCGTGTAGAAATTGTATATGGGAAGGCACTACCGGGACAGCATGGAAATATCGTCCAATTAGTGATGAACCGTTTGAAAGCCGGACAGGAGATTCGCGTTGTGTCTAATCAGTGGAGAACTCCGACTTACGTTGGAGATGTATCAAACGGAATACAACTCCTGATAGAAAATACAGCCAACGGAATCTTTCATATTTGTGGCGACGAATGTCTGACTATCGCAGAGATTGCCTTCCAAGTAGCAGACCATATGAAGCTAGACCGCTCACTTATCCATCCCGCTACCACGGAAGAGATGCAGGAGTCTACCCCGCCCCCGTTTCAGTGGAATGAGTATCGGGAAAGCACAGACAATACTCGGATATAATCCACGAAAACTCAAAGAAGTGCTCATGGATTGGGAAAATATATAATACTTGGAAACACAGAATTTATACAATATGTTTTCTATTGAATCAACGTCGGACGTCGTTGGCTGCGAATACAAACTTTATATCGGCATAGGAGACCTCATCTCCTAATGCCGCCTTTATTCCCACCACTCCAAGATTCTCTTTCTTCTGCTGATAACGGCAAATTTTTTCTATCTTTTCCGCCGGCACTACTTGCTCCAACTTTATCTTTCCCTCACGGACATAGTACTCCAGATGGGTAGCGATCGTCCCCGTCACCAAATCACGCGCTTTAGCTATTTCCTCTATGCTCATCCCCCGGCAGAACATTTCATAGCTCACCTGTTTCGTTTCTTTCTTAGGTTCTTTTTTTTCTTCCTTTTTCTTATGTTCCTTCGCTGAAATAAATATCTCCTTGATTTCCGGCCGTTCCAGTTGATTTTCTTTCATATACTTACGAACAATCCCCAAAATTTCAAGTCCATATTTCTCCACGCCTTTCGCTCCGAAATAAGGCACGGCTTCCAATGCTTGCGGAGTATCCGGCAATAGGTTCACAATTCCCATCAATGCCTTCTGCTGCATAATGACATACGCAGGCACATTGGCTTCACGCGTCTTTTCCATTCTCCATTCCGCCAAAGTACGATAAAGTTCCGGATGCATAATATCTGTAGGAACATCCACTTTCACCTTCCCGGAACGAGTGCTTGCCGCACGTTCTTTCCGTTCTTTTCTCTCTCTCGGAGCTTTGGAAGACGAAGCAGAAGTCGAAGAATCCCCTTCGAGGCTTAACATTACCTTCGCTTTCTGCTTCAGATAATCAGAAACGGTGAAACTTGACGTACATATGATACCCAATAAGGATTCCTTAATCCACAACGCATCATCGAGTGTTTGCAGACGTTCATTCAGTTGCTTCCTCAATTCCCTATTGTCAAGAGGCATATTAGTCTTATCGAACAAGGCACGAACCGGTTTCAACTCTCTACGAAAATATCCGGCACCGGAACGGATACGTTCCTGCAACTCCTGATTTCCGGCATAATCTTCGCTCTCGTTTATCAACCGGGTATATTGGTTACGGAAACGATGGGCAACTTCCACTATCCTTTCCTTGATGTGGGGTTCCAATGCCTTGTAGTCGGCAAGTTGCTTCGGAAAGAGCCTGTAAAGGTCTTCATCCATCATACGGAGCAGCCGCTTATAAGCCTGTTCGATAGCATAGAAGTTAAACAAATCGCTCAACAAATCAAAGAAATAAGCCTTCTGCATATCATTCAACTGCTTGCTTCCCGGCTTATTTTGCTCCACTCCCTTTGTGAAATTATCGACAACACTGTCACTAATGATGGCTTCCCGGCGCAAAGGAGATTCCAATACCATTCCTTCCAAAGTCTTGCAGCGGCTCAAAGCCACGTAAGTCTGCCCATGCGCAAAAGAATTACGCGCATCAATAATGGCACGCTCAAACGTCAATCCCTGGCTCTTATGAATCGTAATAGCCCAAGCCAGACGAATAGGATACTGGCGGAATACTCCCGCTATCTCCTCTGTAATTTCTTTCGTCTCCTCGTTCAATACGTATTTGTAATTCCCCCATTCTTCCTGCAGCAGTTGAAACTCATGTTCGCTATCCTTTCCACGTACAAACATCCCCGTTTCATTGACAGTTACCACTTCTCCAATCATACCGTTATAATACCGTTTTTCGGAAGAAACATCATTCTTGAGGAACATGATTTGCGCACCTTCCTTGACTGTGAGAACTTCATCCGCAGGATAGGAATATTCGGGAAATTCGTCTTTCACCTCAGCACGGAAACTGTAAGCCTTCCGGGCAAAGATGCCAGCTCACGGTCGTTGACCTGCTGTGCCTGATTATTATGTGTCGTCAGACGGATATATCCTTCTTCTTTGGAGGGCTGGAAACCTCGCTGATACCGCTTGTTCAACGCATTCAAGACTTCATCATCCGCCTTGTTCTCCCGTATCTTATTCAACAGAGAAAGAAAATAAGTATCGCTCTGACGATACACCTTTTCCAGTTCAATCGTCATATAGACAGTTTCCCTCAACGCATGGCTGGCAAAGAAATAGGGCGTTTCGTAATAACGCCGCAACAACTCCCACTCACTGTCTTTCACAACAGGCGCCAACTGCTGTAAATCTCCAATCATCAACAACTGTACCCCACCGAATGGTTTCTCACGGTCACGATAACGCCGCAAAGTCGCGTCCACCGCATCCAGCAAATCCGCACGTACCATACTGATTTCATCAATCACAAGCAAATCCATGCTCCGGATGATGTTACGTTTCTCCTTATTAAAACGGTAGTGCATCTGTGCCGAGTTAAGAGTTGTATCCGGCACGAACGGTGCAAAAGATAACTGGAAAAAAGAATGAATCGTCACTCCCCCAGCGTTAATAGCCGCTATACCCGTAGGAGCCAATACGACCATGCGTTTGGGGGTATGCTCTCTCAATCGTCTTAAAAATGTAGTTTTTCCTGTTCCGGCTTTCCCGGTAAGAAACAGGTGTGTGCCTGTATTTTCAATGAACTGCCAAGCTAGTTGCAGTTCAGGATTATTTTCCATGTTTCCTAAAATTTTCGGTAAAGTTACTGAATAGATTCCAACCACTGAAATCTAAATACAAAAAAACAAGCACGGACTACACGAATAGCACGGTTTCATCCTATTAGAACCGTAAATTCAGTGTAATCCGTGCCTGCAAAATCATAAAGGAGTTTTACCACTCTTTATAGCAAGCCGGAAATAGTATAAATTATTTCATCGAACCGCCTACTATATCCAGCAATTCATTCGTAATCGCTTGCTGACGGCTCTTATTATATTGCTTCGTCAAATCCTGGATCAACTCGTTTGCATTATCCGTAGCTACCTGCATAGCCAATGTACGTGCAGCATGCTCCGATGTATTCGAATCAACGGCTGTGGTAAACATTTTTTGGCTCAATACCGTTGGAATCAGATTGGCAATCAGTTCTTCAGCATTAGGTTCGATGATATAGTCGTTTGCTATTTCATGATCTTCCACTTCCTCTTTGTCCTTTTGTTCCTCTTCATCTATGACACGCGTCAGGTCAATAGGGAGATACATTTCACGAAGAAGAATCTGCAAGCCCATTGATTTGAAATGATGATAGATGATTTCTACACGATCCACCTCTCCGGACACATACATCGCCATCAGGCGATGCGCCAAATCGGAAGCCTCCCGATAAGTCGGTTTGTCGGAAAGTGTGGGAGCGGTTTCCTGCGGTTGGAATCCCATACGTTTCACGGCTTCATCGACCTTTTTCCTATTGGGAAAATCAAGATATTATCTTGTCCCAAAGTACGATACTCACCAATCGTTTGCAATAACATTTTAATGACATTGGCATTGAAAGCACCACAAAGAGAGGTATTCGAAGAGAAACGACAATTGCCACACGTTTCACTTCGCGTTCCTTCACATAAGGAGACTCGACTGGGAGGTCCGCACTCAGCAAATTAGTTAGAATCTTGTTCAACTTCTTCTGATAATGCAGCATATTCTCAATGGCTCCTTGTGCCTTGTGTAATTTGGCAGAAGCCACCATCTTCATTGCTGAAGTGATCTTTCGGTACTTTTACCGAATTTATTCTGGTTTTTACTTCTTTCAGTGAAGCCATGATTTTTAATGATTAGTGGTTAGTGATTAATGATTAGTGGTTAGTGTCAGTTAGTAATATTACGTTAATCACTCATCACTAACCACTAATCGTTATTATAAGTATTGTTTGGCGACCATAGCGGCAGTCTCTTCGATAGCCTTAGTCACGTTATCATCAATAACACCGGTTCTCAACACATCCAATACATCCTGTTGGTGGTTCAGTTGCAGAGATTCGACGAAGCTACGTTCAAAATCCTGCACTTTATCCAAGGGGACATCATGGAGAAGCCCATGCGTACCACAGTAAAGAATAGCAATCTGTTGCTCTACGGGCATCGGACTGTATTGAGGCTGAATCAATAGCCGGGCATTCTTACGCCCCTTGTCGATAGTCAGAGCTGTAATCGCATCCATATCACTGCTGAACTTGGAGAAGGCTTCCAGTTCACGATATTGCGCCTGGTCAATCTTCAATGTCCCGGCAACTTTTTTCATCGCCTTAATCTGAGCATTTCCACCTACACGGGATACGGAGATACCAACGTTGATGGCAGGACGGACCCCTTGGTTGAACAAATCCGTTTCAAGGAATATCTGTCCGTCGGTGATAGAAATCACGTTTGTAGGGATATAAGCCGAAACGTCGCCAGCCTGCGTCTCGATGATAGGAAGTGCGGTAAGAGAACCACCACCTTTGACGATGCCTTTCAGACTATCCGGCAGGTCGTTCATTTCGCGTGCCACCTCTTCCTGGCTGATAATCTTTGCCGCACGTTCCAACAGACGGGAATGCAGATAGAAAATATCACCCGGGTAAGCTTCACGTCCCGACGGACGACGAAGAATCAGAGAAACCTCACGATAAGCTACCGCCTGCTTGGAAAGGTCATCATAGACAACCAATGCATGACGACCGGTATCACGGAAATATTCGCCGATGGCAGCACCCGCAAACGGTGCATAATACTGTAACGCAGCCGGGTCACCCGCCGTAGCGGCTACTACAACCGTATAATCCAGTGCCCCGTACTCACGAAGCGTATTTACGATAGAAGCAACGGTAGAACCTTTCTGACCGATAGCCACATAAATACAATACACAGGGTCGCCTGCCAGAAAGTTACTGCGCTGATTGATAATTGTATCAATCGCAATAGCGGTCTTTCCCGTCTGGCGGTCACCGATAATCAACTCACGCTGTCCACGGCCGATAGGAATCATGGCATCAACAGCTTTCAATCCGGTCTGCAACGGCTGGTTAACAGGCTGACGGTAGATAACTCCCGGAGCTTTCCGTTCCAACGGCATATCGTACAAGTCACCTCCGACCAGACCTTTACCGTCCAGCGGTTCACCCAGCGGATCGATGACACGTCCCAGCATCCCCTCTCCCACACGGATAGAGGCGATACGATTGGTACGCTTCACGATGAATCCCTCTTTGATCCTGTCCGTCGGCCCCAGCAACACAGCACCCACGTTGTCCTCTTCGAGGTTCATCACTATTGCTTTGATACCATTGTCAAACTCCAGCAATTCATTCGCCTCGGCATTCCGCAAACCGTAGATACGGACTACGCCGTCGCTCACCTGGAGCACCGTACCGATCTCGTCAAGTTGCACATTGGCATTGATTCCTTCGAGCTGCTTGCGCAATATATCAGATACTTCGCTTACTCTTATATTTTCAGACATTATACAATTCTCCTATTCTTATCAATAAATTGTTGTTTCACTCGCTTCAACTGCGTGGCAACACTTGCATCCAGCCGGTAGTCATTAATATCGAAGATAAAGCCGCCTTCGATGGACGGGTCTACCACCGTTTCCAACTCCATTTGGGCATGCAGGATATGCGCGGCTGCGGAACGAATCCGGTTTTCCGTATCCTTATCGACCGGCACGGCCGTAATCAACTTGCCGGTTCCGATATGTTTCAGCTTCCGGTAAAGATCCAGATACATCAGACTGATAAATTGCAGATAGCCTTCACGCCTGTTTTTCAATACCAAAGTGATGAAACGGACAAACTCCCTCGTTGACTTACCGTCACCATCGGCAGCGGTGCAGACCAATGCCAACTTCTCCCTGGTCGTGATGACAGGATTTTCAAGTGCTTCGCACAGACCGGGCAAGGCCCAGAAGCTGTGGGACAGGGTCAGGAACTCCTGATATATCCTGTCTTCAATACCTTTTTCCTGCGCGTATTCAATCATTGCTTTTGCATAACGCATTGAGAGTATTCCGACATCCATCTTCCTTAGTTCTTATTCGGGGTTAATACTTCATCCAGCATCCGGTCGATCATGCCCATCTGAGCATCTTTATCCGCAAGATTCTTGCGGAGCACCTTCTCGGCAATGTCGACCGAAAGAACAGCCACCTGGCGACGGATGTCGCAGATAGCTTCGTCCTTTTCAATCTGAATCTGTTGTTTCACCGCATCCAATTCTTTCTGTGCGGCTATCTCGGCTTGCTTACGGGCCTCGTGAACAATCTTGTCACGTTCTTCCATTGCTTCCCTCAAGATGCGTCCCTGTTCCTTGTTGGCGGCAGCCACCAACGCGTCGCCTTCTTCTTTCAGTTTAGACAACTGGGCATTGGCTTCCCTCGCCACCTCCAAAGACTGGTCGATATAGGTCTTACGGCCTTCCACCATCTTGATGATGACAGGAAAACCGTATTTTGCCAATACCACGAACACAATCCCGAATGAGAGGAACATCCAGAACAACAGGCCACTATCAGGTAATAGTAATGACATAGGCTTAGAGGAAGAATACCAATAAACAAACGACTACCGCCAACAATGCCACACCTTCAATCAAGGCGGCTGCAATAATCATATTCATACGAATGTCACCTGATGCTTCCGGCTGGCGCGCAATAGCTTCCATAGCCGAACCACCAATTTTACCAATACCCAAACCAGCTCCGATTACTGCAAGACCTGCACCGATAGCTGCACCTAATTTACTTACTCCTACTGCTGCTGCAGTGGCTTGTAACAATACTGATAGGATCATAATTTTCAGTTTTAAAATGGTTTATATTTTTTTTTCTCTCTATTAAATTCTCTTTTATTTGTCTTCCGCCTTTACCTTGGCACCTTCCTGCGCCAGTCCGATAAACACCGCCGAAAGCATGGTGAAGACATAAGCCTGAATAAAAGCAACCAACAGTTCAAGCGCATTCATAAAGATGTTGAACAATACGGAAGCTACTGTCAGCGTGCCGTTCAGTGCGGGTCCCATGCTTGCCGAGATGAATATCAGGCAAGTGAGTACCAGCATCGCCATGTGTCCCGCCAACATATTGGCGAAAAGACGAATCATCAAGGCAAACGGTTTCGTAAAGATTCCGAAGAACTCGATAAACGGCATCATCGGCACAGGTACTTTCAACCACCAAGGTACATCCGGCCAGAAAATATCCTTCCAATAATGCTTCGTTCCGAAGATATTGACTGCCAAGAAAGTGCATATTGCAAGCACCATCGTGATAGCGATATTTCCCGTCACATTCGCACCACCGGGGAAAAATGGAATCAATCCCATCATATTATTGATGAAGATAAAGAAAAACGCTGTCAGCAGATATGGGGCAAACTTCCGGTAATTCGGTCCGACACAACTTTTGATGATATCATCGTTCACCATCATAATGAACATTTCCATGAATCCGACAAATCCACCCGGTGCCTTAGCTCCTTGCGGACGTTTCCTGTACCAGTGCGCCACACTCAGCACGATAACCAGCAGCAATATGCTGTTGAACAGCAAAGCGAATGTCACTTTCGTAATAGAAATATCCCAGGGACGAACCTGCTCGCCCGCCGCGTCATATTCTACCAGTTTACCTTCGTATTTACTTCCCTCAGGAGCGATGGAAAGTCCTTCATACGTACCGCCATTCTCTCCGAGACGGGAAGAAAGGAACATATGCCAACCTGTACTTCCACTATAAACTATGATAGGTAATGGTATGGTAATGTGCGTTTTACCCCATGTCGTAATATGCCATTCGTATGAGTCGCCGATATGCCCGAACACGATTTCCTTCACGTCCACCGTATTCTCCTTCTCCTCCTCGTATTGGGGAGTAATCACATCCTGCGTCTGTGAAGCCGCTTCCCCCTCCTGTTCCTGTGCAAGAACCGGCAGACCGACTGCCACCATCAGGCAGAACAGAATCAACGGAGCTACTATGTTATGCAACTGTTTCATTTTTCTTCTTATTTTTCTTCTTCAGTTTCCGGTTCACTTCAAAAGAGAAGAAGAACCAGGTTTCGAATACCAGATATACCAAATAGAACGAGATAAACGTCAGCAAAAATGCTTTGGCTTCTTCGCGTACAGCAATACAATAAATCAAGACCAGAATTATCGAAAGAATCATCTTTACCATCTTTATTGCCAAATACAACAGTAACAATTTTTGCGGGGCATGTAACCGGCACGCATCGAACATATAGATACTAAACAAACCGAATAAATAGAAATAAACCGGAATGAACGGATATCCTCCAAAATAATGCCCCGGTAGGGCAAAGTGTAAAATAACCGCTCCAAGCGCTGCGCTTAAAATTGCAAACAAAGTATGCAAACCGATAAAGTTCCGTTTCGTTTTAGTAATGTTCACCATGTCACTGTGTCTTTCTTTAGGAAATGCAAGCAGAAACCGTCCCGTCACTCAATTCGACAAAACCACCCTGAATATCCATTGTATGCTCCTCGCCCTCCATCGTCGTGTAACTCAGCGTTCCCGCCTTCAATGACGAGACGATAGGCGCATGTCCCGGAAGAATGGAAAACGACCCGATCGTGCCCGGCAATGTAACAATCTTCACATCTCCGTCGAATATGCTCTTTTCAGGCGATACTATACTCAAATGCAGTTCTTTCATCACTCTACGTTTTTATTTCTTTGCCTGTTCCAGCAATTTCTTACCTTTCTCTATCGCTTCCTCAATTGTTCCGACATTCAGAAAAGCCTGTTCGGGAAGATAATCCACTTCGCCGTCCAGAATCATCTTGAATCCCTTAATCGTATCTTCGATAGTCACCATCACGCCCGGCACGCCTGTAAACTGTTCAGCTACGGCAAACGGCTGCGAAAGGAAACGCTGCACACGGCGGGCGCGGTTCACTACCGTCTTGTCTTCTTCCGAAAGTTCTTCCATACCGAGGATGGAGATAATATCCTGCAATTCCTTGTTGCGTTGCAGAATCTGCTTCACCCGCTGCGCTACATCATAATGTTCCTGACCTACGATGTGCGGGTCGAGGATACGGGAAGTCGAAGCCAAGGGGTCTACAGCCGGGTAGATACCAAGTTCCGTAATCTTACGGTCGAGCACGGTAGTGGCATCCAAATGGCTGAAGGTAGTTGCAGGAGCCGGATCCGTCAAGTCATCGGCAGGTACATATACTGCCTGTACAGAGGTGATAGAACCTTTACGGGTAGACGTGATACGTTCCTGCATCGCCCCCATTTCCGTAGCCAGTGTCGGTTGATAACCAACGGCGGAAGGCATACGTCCCAAAAGGGCGGATACTTCCGAACCTGCCTGCGTGAAACGGAAAATATTATCAATAAAGAACAGAATATCACGCTTCTCACCCTCACTTCCGGCATCACGGAAAGATTCCGCTACCGTCAGACCGGACAGCGCTACGGAAGCACGTGCACCCGGTGGTTCGTTCATCTGACCGAATATCAGCGATACCTGCGATTTCTCCAGTTCGTTATAATCAACTTTCGAAAGATCCCAATGCCCTTTCTCCATGCCTTCCTTGAATGCTTCACCGTAGCGGATAACGCCCGATTCAATCATTTCACGCAGCAGGTCGTTACCTTCACGGGTACGCTCACCTACTCCGGCAAATACGGAGAATCCGTTATGTTTCTTGGCGATATTATTGATAAGCTCCTGAATCAGTACAGTCTTTCCCACACCGGCACCACCGAACAAACCGATTTTACCACCTTTGGCATACGGTTCGAGCAGGTCAATCACTTTAATACCCGTGAAGAGTACTTCCTGCACAGTTGTCAAGTCTTCAAATTTAGGGGGATCACGGTGGATGGAATATGCACCTTTGCGGTCCAAGTCTTTCATACCGTCGATAGAATCACCGACTACGTTCATCAACCGGCCTTTAATCTGTTCGCCGATAGGCATTGTGATGGGGCCGCCTGTGGGATATACCTTCATACCGCGTTGAAGTCCGTCGGTGCTGTCCATTGCTACGGTACGTACCGTATTCTCACCGATATGTTGCTGTACTTCTACAACCAGTATTTTGCCGTTTGGCCTTTTATCTCCAGTGCATCGTGAATGCTTGGCAGCACCATTTCTGCATCCGTACCTTCAAAGTACACATCGACCACCGGGCCGATAACCTGAGAGATATGTCCGATAATCTGTGACATAAGCAATCTTTTATTTATATTATTCTTTCACTATTCCTATTGAAATAACAGTATGGCAAGGAACGTTTCGCGTTTTACCTGTTTTACTATTATAATAAACAGTTAAGTTCAACTTTTGTTCATCTATTTTCTATTTCCAGCAAACTATCACCAGAACAAATAGTTAAACAAACAACTGCGCAAATGTAGAAACAAATTCGGGAGGTTGTTCTCCCTTTGTCTTTATTTGTCGTTCGATAACACTTATTAGCCCAATAAATACTACAAAAATACCAAAATCCGAATATTTCAGTTACTATTTTCAATAAAACAATATTCTACGATAATAAAATAACAATAAACTGAATGAACGATTAAAGTTTTCCACCTCTTCATTCAAAATCAGCGAATTAACAGAAAGAGAAAAAATAGTAGCAAAGACAACCATTTTTGTGCTCGAGCACGAAGCAACCGTTTCCATACGGATTGATTAATGAAGGTTAAAGCCTTATTTTTCCGAAACAAACAAGAATTAGCTTCTGTTGTCTTCGGAAAAAGAAATAAGCCCATGCCATGAAACAAACGCTGTTACGGCTAACCACCATAAAAACTGATATTCCCCTATACAAAATGTATACCCGTAAGTCAGTCAGAAGAAGCATCCAATTCTTTCTCATTTCTGTCCTGCCATTGCTGTCGTCCTGCATCAAAGAAGGGATGAAACACTGTCCGCCCCTACAAGTAGAGCTCTCTGTAAAGGATAAAAACTACTCCAACATCAATAATGTGGCGTTGGAAACACGTAAGAGTGAATCTCTCGCTTTTCGCGATTATGTTCCTACACTCTACTATACGCTGCGCAATGTTGCAACCGGTGATATCATAGAAGAACAAGGCATATTCAACGTAACAGGCAATACTCCCACAAACTCCATCACCTTCTGTGAGTGCCTGCCTTTCGGCACATATGTACTGAACGTATGGGGTGGTCTGTCAGACCAGTCGCAGCTAACCGGACAATCACTGACCAGTATCCTGCATACTAATCTGACGGAAGCAAACGATGTCTATCTGGCACATGACACGCTGGTGTATGACGAACAACATAGCTATCACTCATTAGCACTGCAACGCACCACCGGAAAGTTGCTGATTCAAATCGCCAATCTTCCCGCCACTGTGCGCTACGAGGATAACAGTATCGGACAAATATACGAACGTGTGAACCATAAGTTCGAATATGCGAATCCGGTCACTGTACGTAAGCAAGATACTTGGAATGCCGCTCCGGAGATTGTACTGTACACCATTCTGGCTCCCTCGACAGGAGAACTCCAATCCCCCGTACATCTCAATCTATACGATAAAGCAGACCGAATAACGCCTACACTCACCCCAAAAGATGTGAATGTCACTCTGAAACGTAACGAACTGACTACTTTAAAGTATGTCTACGATGACGAGAAAAGAGACTTCAACATCTTCCTGCTCATAGATGATGTCTGGAAAATCATCTACAACCTGGATATAGATTAATCTCGTTTTTTTCACATATTATTTAATTCTAAAACTTAGCTTAAATGAAAAATTATTTGTTTTTGTCCGCTGTCGGTGCCATGATGCTGGCAGCATGTAGTAATGACGACACAGTTCCTGTGGAAAGTCCTGACGTTGCCCAATCCGGTCAGACGCTCACTCTAACCCTCAACAGTGGTGGTGACGGACTAAGTACACGCGCCGCTCGTCCCGTGAACAGTTCGGAATCAGCCAATAATGTAACTGCCGTTAAACTGTACATTTATAACGCGGCAGGAACTGACGTTACAGCTTCCGCATTGGCAGCAGGTACGCAAAATCCTATCGTCTGGACAGCAGGTCCGTCTACCCCCGCCGCCCCCGGTGACAATCCGAGTCCTGCGCACAAAGCAAGTCAGACCGTCAAATTGAATAAACTGGCAACCGATGGACAATACACCGTAGTGGCTTACGGTTATAATCTTTCGACCGACTACACCATCAGTGGTGGTGGCAATGCCAGCGACGCGTTCACGGCTACCCTTCCGGCAGCTACCAACGAGTCCGAACTCTTTGCCGGAAAGAACACCTTTAATGTAGTGAACGGTAATATAGAAGCAGGAACCAGCAGCGAAGTCGAACTGCGTCGTCACGTAGCCGGTTTGCTGGGATACTTCAAAAATGTACCTATATTGTACCCGCATCCCACTACCGGTATTCCTACCGTTGTTGCATTCGTCCGTGTATATGCTTCATCCCATGCACCGGCATTCACCTTCCCAAGTGCATTATTGGTAAATGGTACAGGTAATAATACTAAGACTAAAGTTCTGGAATTTAATCTTGCCACACTAATAACCGACTTCATTGCCCAAACCACTGCTGTCGGGACAGACCTGACCAAAACGTTCAATATTCCCGCCACTACCGGCCTGACAGCCACCGTACCCAACAGTATCCTCAACGGTAAGTTCCTCATTCCATTTGCCAAAGTAGCAAGTGCAACAACTTTTACCGTACAGTTGGAAAATGCCACAGGAGAAGTATTGAAAGAATGGGATATAGTGAACAATGCTCTTACAGGAGACAAGAAAGTGTATGACGTTCAACGCAATTACTTCTACTCCATCGGCCAAAAATATAAAGCCAGTTCTACCGACGGCGGTACAAGCGACCCCGGAGATGCCGACCAACCGATTGACCTGTCAAAAGAGACTGTTATTAACATCACCGTTAACGATGCTTGGGATACGATCTATAACCTTGGCATAGAATAATTTCTTCAATAAGAGGGTGTGCCGAAATAGATTCTAGCCACAGAATCCTTGACACACCTTCTTCACTTATCCCCCTGTTACTAAAGAATCCACTTCCTACAATGAAAACAAAACATATCTTTCTAACCTGCGCCTTCATCCTCTGCCTTTCCGCCTGTCAGGACGAAGAAATAATGCCTGCTCCCGCAGATATTCCTCTGTCGAGAGCCATTGCAGCCACTTCTACTTCCACATCCGTCCTCACCACTGCCAATGGTGGCCTGACGTGGACAGCCAGCCGAAGGGTTCCTCTAGTAGGTGAAGGACGTATCGTAGACGATATGTCGAACGCTTTGATAGAAGTACTCAATAATAATCAGGGTATCGCCAATATGCTCGATACCGATCTGACCAACTCCGCCTCATTCAGTGGCGTGGCAACCGCCAACCTGATAGGCAACCAAATAGCTTCCGTCCGTGACGTCAACCGCACCTATGCCGGTGGACAAGCTGCCGGATTTGTCTACTTGCTGGATAATTCCTCTTTACTCACACTTGATGTCCTGAAAGGTTTCTATCTGAAGACTTACCTCAAAGGTGTGGAACAGGAAATGAAAGGCAGCGACTCACAAGTAGTGGAAACGTTACAGCTCAACCTTATCGGTGCTGCCAACAATGGCGGTCAACAGGATCTTTCTATTACCACCTCATTCAACAAGCCCTTTGACGAAATCAAAATAGGTATGTACGGTATCTCCGCGACTGTACTAAATGCCCTGAAACTATACTACGCCTTTGTAGGCGACAACCCCATACAACCCGCCGTAACCGGAAACGCTTACTATACAAACGGCGTAGCGGTACATACCAACTCTATCCTGGAATTGACTTGGACCACTGTCCCCAATAACGGCGAATTAATAGACGCCAACCTGAGCAACGGTCCCTCTTTCAGCCTGATAGGCTCATTACTACAACCCCGTGCCACGATCAATTTCAAACAAGTAATCCCCATAGGAGCCGAAGTCGGATTCAATCTTTCCAACCTCGGACTTGCCAATATCAGCCTGTTGGGTACAACTACATTAACCACCTACGATGCTAATGACACACAACAGGAACAGGTTTCTATCAGTAACCTCCTCGGCATTTCCGCTATTATAGGTGGCGGCACACAAGTCAGTATGGTGTTAAAGAAACCCTGTACACAGGTCAAAATACAATTTTCCGGAATAAATGTCAACCTGGGAACTACGACTATCAATTACGCCTTTGTACGTGATGCGTCAATAGTAGACCCATCGAGCTTTTTCTCACTAAGTAACGCCACGATTACAGGCAATTCTTACCAGTTAGTAACCTCTGCCACCGGAAGCGTGAACTACACCGTCACCAGCTACCCTTCAGGAGCTACTCCTGTCGTCAGCAACAATAAAATAACGGGTATGACCGTCAACGGCAGCTACCAGGTGACAGGAACCTACACCGCAGCCAACGGCACTGTTTACACACAGACCGCTACGATAACCCGCAATGCTGTTTCCAACGGCTCTGCTTCCTGCAATACAATGATAACCGGCATCAGCAACGGAGCTACCGTCTATGCCCCTTCCGGCGGCGGATGTCTGCTATGCGTAGGTGAAGGCACTAATTTTACGGGAAAAAGCAACCTCATCGACAACAATCCCGATAACTATATCACCTATTATAATGTAGCAAGTATTGCCGCCAATACCTCCATTGTAGGTATCCGGACAGCAGCCACTACCCCTGTCAATACTTCGAAAGCGCAAATCCGTACAGGATTTGTTATCCAGACTTCTTCGAAGCTGCTCAGTGCTAACGTGCTTAAATATCTTATCATACGTCTGTATCGGAATGGTGTGAAGATATTCGAAAGTACCGCAGACAACAATAATGCCATCTCCGCCGGACTGATAGGTGACAGTAGCAATAAAGTGCGTGTCGGTGTCACCACCAATCTGGAATTCGATGCCATCGAACTTTGGACGGGCGGCATACTCAACCTCAATCTGAATGCTTTCCGCATTTACTATGCTTATTGGGAAAACGTGAGCGACAACTGTTACAACAGTAGCATAGCCAATGCCTGTCTTCAACTTATGACACCTTCCACATATGGAGCAAGCATCAACTACGCTGCCACCGGAAGTCCGGGAGTAGCCCATATAGGAACTTCCCTTAATAATTTAGGCAACCTGATAGATGCCGACGAAAACACTTATTCCACCATCACCACTACCAATGCACTGGGAGCAGTCACCGTAGCGGTGAAGTTCAATCGGATACAGCAGAAACAACCTGTAGGCTTTATCGTGGCAGATCCTGCCGGAATAGCCGGAGCCGACCTGATAAACTGGACTACACTCTCCGTCTATAATGCAGGCGTACTGGTGGGACAGACCGGAACAGGTGGCGTATTGGGACTGGATGTAATCGGAACAAACGGTAGGCAGTACATGGAAACAACTCCTTCTTCCGCCCCTTTCGATGAAGTACGGATAACCTTTTCCGGAGTTGTCAATGCACTGAAAACAATTCAACTGGCAGGAGTTTATACTCGCCAGGACAGCAACGGTGACGGCATTCCTGACTGTGCCGAAGTGACTCCCGGACAGGACGAGACGATTGATTTTCTCGGTGTCACCGCACATCTCTGTCAAGGCAGCCCCATCGTCCTGCAAGTGAAGGGTGGAACGAATGGCAATAATTACTTGCTGCGTTTCTACAACGTCGTTAAGAATAACGAAGTTACTGATAAAACGGTGGCCCTCACTAATCAGACCTTTACCATCACCAATATGCCCGCAGGGGATTATTATATCTCCATCTATGATGCCGGCGGCACGAAGCTATATTACAACGGCATCCATTCCACCGTCCACCCGCTGCGCACCACCTGGAAAACCAATGCCGGCACTTCCAACTGGAACACGTGGGTAACTGGGTGACGGGAGTCCCTGGCAATGTACGGACGTCATTATCCCATCCGGTGCGGCCCTCTATCCCGTACTCGTGCAAGGAGACGCCAACTATTGCAACAATCTCCACTTCGCCCCGAACGCAGAAATAGTAAATACTCACTATCTCACCTATTCGCAGGCATGGGCGGAAATGGCACTGCAATCCGGACGCTACTATATGCTGTCCGCCCCGTTGAAAGCGACTTTCACAGGAGATATGTTTATCCCTGCTTCCATGAGCGGAACACAGAACAACGACTTCTTCGTGACTCTGAACGAAACGACTTCTCCGGAAAACCGTTTCAGCCCCCGTATCTACCAACGTCTTTGGAGTCATGACGCCCCCGGACAGAAGATTAGTGGCGGAACGCTGACTCCTGTCACCGTCACTCCGGACAAGACCAACTGGACACCGCCTTTCAACGCGTTGAACCAAGGCTACACCGTAGGCATGGGATTTTCCTTATTGGCAGACAAAGAATCGGTATCGGGCAACACGCTCACATTCCGTTTCCCCAAAGCGCACACACATTATACCTATTATAATATGTCGGGACAAGGAACTTCGTATAGCGAAAACCTGACACGGACGCTTCCCGGACGCTTTATCTACGAGAACAGTAGCGGAACGGTTACATTCCCTTATACCGTGAACGCCACGAACAAAGCCGCCGGAACGAGCTTCCTCATCGGAAATCCCTTTATGACGCATATACGCATCGACCGTTTTATGACAGACAATCCTAGCGTGACATCCATCAAAGTATATGACGGCAATAGCAACAACTCCGTCATCAAAGTAGACGGACAGCTATTGACGAACGGCAGTAATTTTCAGTATATCGCGCCGATGCAATCCTTCTTTGTCACTGTCAGCCTGCCCGCTACCGGTCTTTCGGTGAAGTTCACCGAAGCCGCCCTGACGCAGGCTCCAGGCTCGGGCGGATTGATGCGTAGCACCCGTGCCATGTCTTTGTCCGGTAGCACCTCTGCTTCACGGCCTACTCTGTTACTCTCGGCAACAGCCGGGAATATCACTTCCGGTTGTCTGATACGCCTGTCCTCTTCCGCCCGCGACGGTTTTCGTGCAGGCGAAGATTCCGAGCTGTTGATGGATAACGAGGTTTCTCCAATCATTGCCGTGTTCAGTATTTCCGATGAGAAAGCACTTGATATCCAGCAACTCAATAATGCCGTTCAGATTCCTTTGGGATTCAGTCTGCGCAATCCTGCACGGGTTACGTTAAAACTTTCCCACGACAGTGGAAATGCCTGGAAGAACTGGTCGCTCGTGGATACGCAGACAGGAAAACGTACTTCATTATCTGCCTCGGAAACGACACTGGATTTAGGAATACTATCTACGCACGTAGGAAGATTTTATCTAATGAAGAATCAATAATAAAGAATCATATCTGAAAAATATAGCATTATGAAACGGAATCATATAGGAAGAAAGTGGGCGTTCTTGCTGTCGGCGGTGCTGATAACCGCTTGCCAGCAAGGAGAAGAGATAGAAGAACTGACGGAACCTGTGCCTCAGGAGAAAGCAGGTGAAGTCATTCTTAACTTCACTGTAGCAGGCGAGTTGTCAGTAAGTGCTGATCCGGCGAGTACCCGTACCGAACTGCCCGGTTCGGGCAATATTCAGCATGTGACGTCCGTCCAGCTCTATATTTTCAATGGAACGGGTAACGATGCCGTTTGCATAGCATCCGAAGATGTCGGCTGGTCTGCCTACTTCGGTAATGTGCCGCCCACAGTGACTGCTACCATGAAATATCATGTAAAGTATGAAGGACTTGTGAAGGATACCCCTTACACTTTTCTTGCTGTCGGAATGGATGCGTCTTCCCGCAATACTTATGGATTCCCCAATGCCATCCAAGTAAATACTACCACGCTAGGCAATGCCATCGCCACCCTGTCCGGCTCGGAAACAACCACTTGGAGCAATATACGTACTTCCGAACTTTTTGCCGGAGCCACCATATTGACTCCCGGCAACTATGGTACACAAGGCAATGTAGATCTTTGGCGACGAGTAGCGGGTGTAATGGGCTGGTTCACAAATGTTCCCACTCTTATTGGTACTACTACCGTAACCGCCATACGTATCACTCTCTATACTCAACAAAACAAAAGTGTCCCATTACTGCAACGCAGTCAAACCCCAGTATTCAAGGATTACATAGCCAGCCCCCTTTCTGCTTCCACCGGCGGACAAATATTGGTGCAAATCCCTGTACCCACAGGCACATTACCTGTCGCCACGCTATCCAAAGGCGCTTATGTACTGCCAATTCCTGCTCCCGCCGCAGTGAACGACAATGATTACACGTTGAAAGTGGAAATTATAAACGCTGCCGGAAATACATTACGTTCGGCACGTGTCACTCTCTCCGACAGCGATGATACAAATTCTTCTACCGGAAACGGCACGGGAATTATCGACCCGCAAGGCGTTTACCGCTTTCCTATCATTGCCAATCATTTTTATGGAATAGGTACACCGCTTGCTCCTATTAATCTGGGAACAATAGGAACAAGAACCGGAATACGGGCAAAGGTGATGACAGAATGGGAGGACACCTTCTTTTAATGTGATTTCCTTAATATCACATCTTATAACAGATTCCGAGTTATGTATTTTTAAAACACTTCTACCTTTTCAGCGATTTTCTTGGCCTTATCACGCAACACGTCGAGGTCGGAATTCAACGGAGCATAGCAGAGCACTACCCCCATACGGCGGTTGACACGGGTAAACGGTTTGCCGAATATACGGAGATAGGTATCCTCTTCCTTTGTCACCTCTTCCAGTCCACGATATTGGGGACGTTCCTGGCTGGCAATCGGAGAAAGAATAACGGCACTTGCCCCTATCCGCTCCTGCTTGATGCCGGGAATAGGCAGACCCAGTACGGCACGGAGATGAAGCTCAAATTCGTTCAGGTTTTGTGTTCCTGCCAGTGTCACCATTCCGGTATCATGCGGACGGGGAGAAAGTTCGGAGAAATAAACTCCGTTTTCGTGACTCAAGAAAAATTCCACACCCCACAATCCTGCACCTGTCAGGGCACGGGTTACTTTTTCAGCCATCTCTTCCGCTTCTTTCAGGTGAGCGGGATCGATATGTGCGGGTTGGAAACTTTCACGGTAATCGCCACCCTTCTGTACATGTCCGATAGGCGGGCAGAACAAGGTAGGACCGTTCTTCTGGGTGACAGTCAGCAAAGTGATCTCACTGTCGAACTTGATAAATTCTTCGATGATAAGCTCACGGATATCACCACGGCTACCACTGCATCCATATTCCCAGGCATGTTCGAGTTCATCGGCACTCTTTACGAGGGACTGTCCTTTGCCGGATGAGGACATTAAAGGTTTTACCACACAAGGAAAACCGATTTTAGCGGCAGCCTCTTTCAGTTCTTCCAGTGATTTGGCATAGAAATATTTCGCCGTCTTCAGTCCGAGTTCTTTGGCAGCAAGGTCGCGGATAGCCTTACGGTTCATCGTGAAGTTGACGGCACGGGCACTAGGCACTACCTGGATTCCTTCTTTCTCGAAGTCGTACAGACGTTCTGTGCGGATTGCCTCAATTTCCGGCACAATAATATCCGGCTGATGTTTCTTTACGACACGTTCCAGTTCTTCACCGTCCAGCATGTCGAATACTTCAAATTCATCGGCTACTTGCATAGCCGGAGCTCCTGCATAAGAGTCACAGGCAATGATATGCTGACCTTTACGTTGAGCTGAGATTACAAACTCCTTTCCAAGTTCTCCAGAACCGAGTAACAGTATTTTCTTCATCATTTTGAGTGTTTTATATTAGTGACGCAAAATTAGTATATTTCGATGAAATACGGCTTTTTTTAGTGACGTACTTTCGGATATTTATTGTGAAAACGGAAACCGAGTCCGAGCATCAGGTAATTAGGGGTCTGAAAATTCTGAAGATTGTAGCCGATGTGAAGGAAAGAACTTCGGGTGATGTTCATCTTCAAGGCAACCACCTGATATAGCCCCCGTAAATCGCCGCGACCCAATACGTTCGAACCAAGACCGACACCAATAGTGAAATAAGGCATCACGTATTCCGCACGTCCCGAAACGCCCAAAGCCAACTGGTGTTGGATTCCCGGTCTGCAGAAACGGCGTGAACCGTTGCTGTCTCCGTATTCTGAAATGACATCTTCGATGTATACATTGGCACTACCGTCATAAACCCCGTCCAACGAAACTCCAAAACGAAATTTATAGCTGAGATTGTACATCGGGGCAAAGTTGAATCCCGCCACAGGATAACTGCCGGGAGAAGCGATCTGTTTTCCACTGTCTACATATACGCCTTTCCGGCGCCATGAACCGAACATGACAAGGTCATAACTGATGTGGCGCGGGAAACGGGGAATAAGCGGAGTCACCAAAGATTTAGCCAAATCCGATTCTTCACGATTGAAGTTGTAGACCAGTCCGATTTTAGCTCCGGTAGTATTCACTCCCGCATTGGGAACTTCGTGTTTCCGTTGGAGAAATGCGTAAAGTCTCCACCGATAATCAGGTCGAAATAGCGAGAGAATGCCCAATTCAGATAAATACCTGCATTGAGGTAGGCATTCATACGGGAACCGACGGCCCCGTTGTAGGAATTATAATCATTATCGTACGGTTGCCATCCGGTTGAGATGCCGAAGTTCCATTCGTAATTGAGCGAAAGACGCGGGTTGAAACAGGCGATACGGGCTCCTTGAAACAGATAGAAAGTGACAGGATCACCAAGTTGTTTCTTGTCGCCAAAAGTGGCGAGAGCCAGACCGAATCCTTGATATGCACCGCCATAGATACGGTCGGCACAAGTATTGGGACGGAATTTGAATGAATATTTCAGATGGGCGGCAAAAGACGTCTGAATCGGTTTCCACCGTTCGTTCTCTCCACGCAGGAAAGGATTGGTGGGAAATACGTATTGCGGGCGTGCCTCTATTCCCAAACGATGGATGAAACGATGGGGAGTGTAGGTCGAAACAGTATCAAATCCATATTCACCGTACTCCGGGAAATAGCCCTGCCGGAGTTCCCGGATTTCCTCCTGCAACTTCCGGACTTCCTGACGAAGCTCACGAACATCATGTTGAAGTTGCTTCACGTTCTGCCGGACATCTTCCAATGTATCTTGTCGTACCTCCTGTGCATATAAGAAAGTCCGCGGAAAGAGTAATAACGAATAGAAGGCAATGACTTTCCATCTTGATACTTTTAATCTCATATAAGTCTAGTTTGTCTTTTTTAGAACGAAGTTTATAAATCGAGGATTTCAATAAACTTGCCGACATGATAACCATCCATCAATCCATGATGGCAAGTGACGGAAACGGGCATCATCAACTTCTCTCCTTCGTGGAAGTACTTTCCGGTAGAGATTTTGGGGACACTATCTCCCGAATGCATATTGGTGGGGTGCTTCATATCTGTGAAAGTGAGCCACGGAACAGCCGAGTAGTGGATGGCGTTGGGATGGAATGTCCCCCCTTTATTCAGTCCGGTAGTAGCTTGCAGGCGTTCCATTTCAGCTTTCGCTTTACGGATAAAGACGAGTTCGTCCGGGTCATATTCAAAAGCAGCAAAAGAAAATGTATGGTCGGCACGACCTACGGTGGCTTCGGGCAGAAGGCTGTCATAACACACTACCCTGTCACCTTCGATACGGTAGCGGAATTCTTCGACTTTGGCGGCAGCCGTGATAATCCGGTGCAAGACCAAGAGGGAGAAAGATATGCCTTTGTCTTTGGCTTCCCGATAAGCACGAGTACAATCTACATTGACCGTCACTCCGAAAAACGGGTCGTCAAAAGCACTGAAGTGCTCGAAATGTTCTTTTCTGTTCCAAGTAGCAATATCAATGACTTTCTCAATCTGATTCATTCTAAACACTCTTTTTTTTAATAAAACCGGTTGCTTGCGGACATACGTCCGCTCACGCAACCGGAATGTTAGTTTGTGGAAAACGACCGCTCAATTTTCCCTCATCGGACAGTCGCACTTTTTTCTTTATTGATGTTGCTCACGCACATTGACCGTTACCAAAGAAGGGAAGTTCGACGGTATTCCAGTCACTCATCGCACCATTCCACTCGAGAGCTTTCAGGTCTTTGCCGTTCTTTGATTTGTAGGAGATGAAGCCTGTTGCCTTATCCACGTATTTCACCAAATCGAACTTATGACCTTTATAGTCACGTACAGCACATACCAGGTCTACCGGATTAAAGTGCGTACCTTTCTCGAACATTTCCTTCTTTTCGGGGTCGTTCATGTCGATTTGTGAGCTTTCGAGGATTTGCAGGGAGATAGTTCCGTCACTGTTGTATGCAAGGAACGGCCCGCCGCCAGGTTCACCTACGTTCTTCACCATTCCGCAGACACGCATCGGACGGTTCAGTTTGTTCTTCAAGTAAATGGCAAGTACAGAATCTTCGAGGTCTTTCGTTTCCGGATTCTTGCAGAAGAGTTTCTTTTGCAGGAATTGGAGCATTTCCATCATCTGGTCGTGCGTATATTTACCGCTGTCGAGCAGTTCGAGGTATTCGAAAGCTTGTTTCTGCAGGGCGACAAGTACACCGGCAATTAGTTTCTTATAGGTAACGGTATCTTCCTTCAGTTTGTCGGGGACTACGTTATCTATGTTCTTGATAAAGATAATATCAGCATCGAGATCATTCAGGTTCTCAATCAATGCACCGTGTCCGCCCGGACGAAACAACAGTTTGCCGTTATCGCGGAACGGTTGGTTGTCCATATCAGCGGCAATAGTGTCGGTGCTCGGCTTCTGTTCGGAGAAAGTGATATAATAATCCACTCCGTAGCGTTTGGCAAATTCTCCCGCCTTTTCTTCCACGAGTTTCTTGAAAAGTTCACGGTGTTCGGTAGATACGGTAAAGTGCACATTGACTTTGCCACTCTTTCCGGCTGCGTACATGGCTCCTTCGGCAAGATGTTCTTCCAACGGAGTACGTGCACCTTCGGGATATTTATGGAATTTGAGCAGGCCTTTCGGCAGTGCGCCGTAATTCAAGCCGGCAGTTTCGAGCAATGCAGATACTACAGCTTTATAGTTGCCTTCTTCGATTAATCCGGGAATGTCCTTTCCGGCTGTACGCTGGCAAGCTACATTGAGGTCGTCATAGAAAGCAAAATCCTTGATGCCGTCAAAGAATGCTTGTTCGAACTTTGTAGTCGGTTTGTCATAATCGGCAGACAGAAACTCAAACAGGTTCTTGAACATACGGCTTGCGGCACCCGAAGCCGGTACAAACTTCACAATGGTCTTATCCGTGTTTGTATATGCATCCCACGCTGCCAAATACGCCTTCTGCTCTTCGGCATTAGGAGCCAATATACCTTTTTCAATGGAAGCGGCAGCGTCCAGTTTCAAAAAAGGAAAACCTGTCTGGAAGCAAGCTAGTTGCTCTGCTATTTGCGCTTCCGTAATACCTTTCTTGGCAAGCAACTCTTTGTCCTGTGTCGTTATCATAATATCTAATTTTATTAATTGATGCCCAAAATACAAAATGTTATTTACTTCTTGCCGAATAACCGAGAAAAAAAGTAATTTTCCTTCCATATTTCATTATCAGTCACTTACGAAGAAGTGTTATTCATTTATGTACTTTTCAGCGTTATTTGAACACAACAAAGATAGATAAATATCTGATGTTATCACAGAATTTGTAGAATAAATAGAGTTAACCGATTACAATAAGATTTCATCCAACCCCTATTGTTGAGACAGAAGATAAAACTGCTAGCAACAAAAAAGCCAGCTATCAATTTCGATAACTGGCTTTTAATTTTCAATCATTTATTTGCCTTGTATATCTTTATAATACTCGGCAAAGTTCTCTGCATAGTTCTTAGCTTCAGGACTTCCTTTAGGTTTAGGATAATTTGCATGCCAGACATCTTTATTCATTACTTCGATTATGGCAACCATTTGTTCTATGGTCGGATTCTTGTCTTTGAAGAATTGTTTTAGCCCTTTTGCCAACCTACCATTGTTGAATGTCTTCTCACTCATCTTACTGGCTTTAAATGCTTGCAAAAGTTTATCCCCCATTGATTGAGTTTCTTTGCTCAATTTCAGATTCTTAGGAAGTCTATCAATGCCAACCTTCAAATCTTTCACTACATTAGCTTTTAACTCAGGTTGCCCCAATGTATAAATTCCATAAAGAAAATCAGGTTTCAAATCATAATCAGAAATCACCTTTTCAAGATAATCAATCTGTTCATTACCTGTACTTAATCCTGAACCATTAAAGTCTTTGTAGTTCCAAGGCTTGCCATTGTTGATTGAAGCTGTAAAGAGTGGCAGACTCATCTCTTCTGGGAGTTTAACAATTTCCACCATAGATGATTCGTCAAAAGTAAGCTTGCCCTCTGCTTCCAAAATCTCCATAGCAATTAATCGATGTTGCCTACCGACAGAGATTATTTCTTTTCCTTTCTCTTCCTTCATTTGTAACTTCTTCCGTATCTACCATATAAGTAAAGTAGTAATAGAGCACAAGGGCTTGGTTACACAGGCTTGGGTATTACAGAAACTTTATATAATTTCTCACCTTTGAGGTCATCACCCTCAACCATCTTGATTTTACCCATTGAAGGTTGAAATTCATACTTGCTAATCATAGAATAGCATTTTAATAACATTTTCGCAAATAATATTCTTGTTACTTCTTATAAAAAATAGAAGTCTATCATGTTTTTAAATACTGCTCCTGTGGGCAGGGTGAATTGTTAGCTGTTGGTTTCACCATTTATCCAACGCTGCAAAGATAGAGAGAGAATATAAAATAAGGGGATGTTTTGAAAAATGACAAGAGGGGTAAAAACAGCCCAATAATTTACCCCTCCTTGATGAATCATTTATAAAATTTGTTAGCTCTAAGAATTTTATAATCTTTGAAAGATTTTATTTCTTTCTATGAAGTCAGGACACAAGCTTGCCTTTTTTCTCATCAACTCCAGTATATCGTTTGTCTCTTGGATAGGTTAGTCAAAATAAAACAAGTCTCTGAAACACAGTGTCTTATTCAAAGAAACTGTACTATGCTTTGCAGAATTTTACTTGTATTTGTTTC
>SCPN01000735.1_pt1 | contig 54799 bp, 43 predicted proteins | sample 6106831 | NCBI WGS metagenome assembly SCPN01 (sample SAMN10720447, study PRJNA508395) | human gut metagenome | isolation source: Participant 1, 0 month | reverse complement strand
GGTGAAGTCGCGGCGGGACAGGTCGCCCTCAAGCGTGTCGCCATAATTGACCTCGGGCTTACGCGAGTCCGGATCGTACGTGTCAGAGCGATAGGTGGTGACCTCCACCTTGACCTCGGTGCCGTCCGGGCGGCGGCGCATGGCACATCCAGCGTAAGCCGAACTTGCGCCCCATGTCCCAGAAGCCGTCATGCCCCCACCGGCGCAGTATCGGCTCGAACTGCTCAGGCCGTGCGGATGAGCAGAAGTCCAAATCGTGGCTCTTTCTATGGAGCAGCAAATCCCTGACCGGGCCGCCGACCAATGCCAGCTCGTAACCCTGTTCGGCGAACAGTCGACCAAGTTCGATGGCTTCAGGCCATACTTCGAAATCCAATGGGCACCTTCCCGCGTGCGACGTTTTTCTGCCCTACCAGCATACCGTTACCCCACCTGCACACGGGGTTGAGTAAGGTGGAGAATATGATTACGCCCGCCGACCTTGCCCGCATGCTGGGGCAAACACCAGATTCGGCGGATAGCCATACCCAAGACCACCTGCTGTATACGTCCGAAACTCCGCATCATTCCGCCGATTCGGGCGATTCTTCCGATGTCGGCGGCACCGCGAGCCACTCCACCAATCAGGCCGTTCATCAAGACGAAGTAGACGCAGTACCGACTGCGCAACATTCCGGTGTGCCTGGCACACCCGCAACGCCCGCCACACCCGAACCATCCGAATCCGAAATATCGGACGCCGCCAGCGACATGCCCGCACCGAAGCCGATGATGCCCACACCGGCCACCGTCTTCGGCATGCATGCCACCGTCACCATCGCCACTACCAGCGGCACTATCGAGGGGCAGGCTGATGGTATCGCCGGCGAGGCCGGTGCCGAGACGATTGCCGAGGTCGAGCCGATTATCGCCACGGCACAAACGTCCGTAACCATCGTCACGAACGATCCCGCGGCGACCGCTCACGCGGCCGTAGATGCTGCCGTTGCGGTCGCCAAGGCCGCCGCCGCGCACACCACAGCGATACCGACTCCGCGCGACGTGCTGATGCCGCCTGCGGCACGTACCGCACCGGCCGCAACGCCGGTCACCATGCCGGTCTCAGCGCCGTCTGCAGCACCAGTGAGGCCCGCAACGTCAGCGCATCCCACGCCGGCCACGGTCTTCGGCCGGCACCCGTCCGGAGATGTTGCCTCGCCGGAACCGGCAGTGCCGGTAGAACCGGTGACGCCATCCGGCCCGACTCCCGCCAATGCCACGTCGGACGGTCCGACCACATTCGCTTCACTGGATGCCCAGGAACTGCCGGTCGTACGCGAATATTCGGCAGGCGGTCTGATTTTCGATGACCAGAACCGCGTGGCCATTATCGCCCGTCATTCCCGCTCCGGCCATCTCGAATGGTGCTTGCCGAAGGGGCATATCGAAAAAGGCGAGACCCCGCAGCAGACCGCTGTGCGCGAAGTGCATGAAGAGACCGGCATCCTGGGCGAGGTGATCGATTCCATCGCCACCATCGACTACTGGTTCACCGGTACCACGCAGCGCGTGCACAAGCTGGTCCATCACTTCGCGCTCAAACAGACCGGCGGTGAACTGACGGTGGAAGGAGACCCGGATCATGAGGCGGAAGACGCCATCTGGGTGCGTTTTGAAGATTTGGATGACGTGTTGAGCTATCCCAACGAACGCAAAATCGCGTGGCTCTACGCCAGGAAGAAGAACAGGCAGGCAAACGAGTGAACCTACCCGGAGTCTTACGACATTGCACACGTCTGGCACACGCACTGGCGGCTGGCGTCGCCGTTGTGGCGATGCTGGCCGCTCCATTGACCGTCTACGCGAACGATACGACGGACACGACTGATTCATCCGATACGACGGACGCAACGGGCAATCAGACCGAGAATCAGCCCAAGCAGAGCATTGCCATCACGCAAAGCACCCCCATCGTCACCTCCAAATCGGGCTATCGTGTCACCGCGGTCATCAGCAATACGGACAGCACGGCCACGTCAAGCGGCACACTGCACCTGACCACCAATGCGTTGTTCACCTTTGTCTCGCGCACCGATATTCAGAATTGGGCCGAGAACAACGCCCCCATCCCAACCCCCAACGAGTTGGGTTCCGTTGACGTGCCATCGATTCCCGCCGGCGGCACTGCCACCGTCACCATCGAGGTGAACGCCAATCAGCAGACCCTTGCCTCCATAGGGAGTTGGGGACCGAAACCGCTGATGCTGTCGTATATCGTTGGCAATCAGATACTCGCCGATTTGCCGAGTTTTCTGACCCGATCTTCGGATGGGCTCAACACCGCGACAACACCGGCCATGAACCTGACCGTGGCCATGCCCTACACCGCCAGCGGCTGGCAGGTCGATAATAAGGCCATCAGCAATCGCATTGCCGAAACCACCACTTCCTCGACATCAACATCGTCCAAGTCCAACAGCACGGACAAGGCCGACAAGTCCGATAACGCCGACGCCAGCAACGCGGCCAAAGCCACTGATACGCAAGCCATATCCTTATCCGAACAGGATGCCGATACCGCGCGATCCCTTGGGCAGACATTCGCCAAGCACCGCTCGCTGCAAGTGATCGCGGATCCTCTGTATTGGCGTCAGTCCGCAGTGCAACCGTCCATTGCCGGCATCATGCAGCCCGCCGACTTCGACATCACCGCCTATACCGCACTGGACGATACCGCGGCCTACGAAAAGGCCGGCATCACCACTGAGCAGTGGAACGCCAAGCAGGCGGCCGCATGGTATGCCGACGGAGGCGACTCCGAAACACCCTCCGCGTACGCATGGCAGGGCAACAACTGTTGGACGTTGGATGCGCTGACCGCAGCACGCGAGCAGGGCTATGACACGGTGATTGCCGATGCCTCTTTCGATGCCGACCAGACTGAAGCCGTACACACAGGCACCTACGTGGTGCATACGCCTGCCGGCGATGTCACCGTGCTGAAGGAGCAATCGACCTTGGGCACGCTGGCCAAGGGCCAAGCCACCAGCACGGACGCGCAGGCCGAGTCCAGCGATGCCGGTCGGTTGGCCCGACTGATCGCTCAGAGCGCGTTCTACCAGATGGAACAGCCCTATACATCCCGATACCTGCTTATGACGTTCTCCCGCACCACGGAGGCCAGCTGGATCGATCAGGTGATGAGCGCCTTCGAGCAGGCGTCTTGGTTGAATCTGACGGACCTGAAGACCATGGCCAAGGCCGATCCGTACAATGTCAGCGATTCGGTCAATCCCGACAAGGCCGATGATGCCAACACCGCCAATACCCGGTCGGCATTGAGACAGTTGGCCGACAGCCGGCATGACATCATGCGCATGGCCACCTCCATATTGAGGAACGAGATTGATTCCGACGAGGTCTCGTCGTTGGACCCGCAGGCCCTGGCCCGGCAGGACGCCAATGACACCGCCTCGCATAGCAACGATCCGACGCAATGGATTGGCTCTTTACTGGCGCTGCATGACGATATGGCGCTGCGGTCCATGTCTGGCTCCCCCCAGCCGACAGCCACGCGAAAAGCCATGGTCAAAGCCACGAAAACACTGGCCAGCGATCTTCTGAACGGCGTACGCATCAACCCATCGGAATCAATATCCGTGTTCAGCGAATCCGCGAAAATGCCAATCACCGTCAGCAATGACCTTCCCTACGCCGTCAGCGTGCAGGTCAACTCACTGACTGACTCCATGCAGATCGTCACCTCGCGAACCGCTGACATCGATATTCCCTCGCATAGCGACGCTCAGGTGACCTTCACCATCCGCGTTTCCACTTCCGGCTCATCGACGGCCCATGTGTCGTTGACCGACCGGGAAGGCAACAGCTTCGGCAACACGCAGGACACCGCGATCACCAGTGTGATGCGCATCAGTGATGCCAGCGGCTTCATTATCATCGGCTTCGCCGTGCTACTGGGCATTATCGGCCTGTGGCGGCAGTTCCATCGGAAGAAGGACCCCGACGAATGAGTTCAAGCGTAGGTCGTAATTCCCTGATCATGGCCACGGGAACCGCTGCTTCCCGTGTGACCGGTCAGCTCCGCACGATTCTTCTCGCTGCGGCCATCGGCACCACCGGATTGGCGGCCAACGCCTATCAGGCCGGTTCCATGATTCCCCAATCCGTGTTCACGCTGGTGTCCGGCGGCATCTTCAACGCCGTGCTGGTGCCCCAGATCGTGCGCACGTTGAAAGAAAAAGACGCCCAAGAACGACTGAATCGCCTGATTACGTTGGCCATCGGCATCCTATTGGCCATGACCGTGGTGATGGCGGCGGCCAGCCCTCTGCTTGCCCGCCTGTACGTGGGTAGCGACGATCACCAGATGATAGCCCTGACCACCTCGTTCACCCTGTGGTGCATGCCTCAGGTGTTCTTCTACGGCCTGTATACGGTATTGGGTCAGATCCTGGCCGCCAAAGACCATTTCCTCACGTATGCGTGGAGCTCAACCGGTGCCAACATTATTAGTTGCGCCGGTTTTACTGGCTTTATTCTGCTGTTCAGCAAGGCCAATGAACAGCCCCTCGAATTCTGGACCGCCGACAAAATCGCGCTTACCGCAGGCACCTGGACTTTGGGCGTGGCCTTCCAAGCGCTGATACTGTTCCTGCCGCTGGCCCGTATCGGGTTCAAGTACAAACCCAGCTTCGGGCTTGGCGGCTTTGGACTCAGGTCTATGGGCCCCGTGGCGTTAGGCTCTTTGGGCGTGGTGATCACCAGTGAGATCTGCGGCATTATCCTTACCCGTATCGCCACATCCGCACCGCAGCGCGCCCACGAACTGACGGGTGCCAGCCTGTTCAGCGTGGCAGGCAACGCGACCTATCAGAATGCGTACACACTGTTCATCCTGCCCTATTCACTCATCGCCGTATCGGTATCCACGGCTATGTTCCCCAAAATCTCCCGTTCCATCGCAGCTGCGAATCTGGATGAGGCACGGCACGACCTGGTCAGCGCACTGAATAATGTGGGCCTGCTCATCATGTTCTTCGCCGCCGCCATGGTCGTGTTCCCCGAACCGATCATCCGTGCATTGCTTCCGTCCGTCTCGATGGACGAGACTATGTTGATCTCCTATGCGCTTATCGCCTTGTCTATGGGCATTCCATTGGGGTCGGCGTTCCTGCTGATCCAGCGCACGTTCTACGCCTTTGAGGACGGCCTTCACCCCTTCCTGTCCGCGGTGATGCAGTATGGATTCACCTCAATATTCATGATCATCGGCATGATGGTACTTCCTCCTGAGCATTGGGTACTCGGCATCGCCTGCTCGGTGACCCTCGGTGGATTACTGGCGTTGCCGCTGACGTTGATGATGTTGCGCCGCAAGTTCGAAGGCAATCTTGGCGGTCGGGAGATCACGAGGACATATGCCAAGGCCATTGTGGCGGCACTGGCTTCCGGAGTTGTGGTCTGGCTGATCAAACGACCGGTAGTCGCACTGCTCGGCGCGGATATTCGACCAGTAGGCGGGCACATGAGCTGGTGGTCTGCGCTGGCCATCTGCGTGGTGCTCACCATTGTGCTGGCCGTAGTATATGTGGCTGTGTTGTGGGTGGTACACACCCCGGAACTCATCAGCGCCTATCACTCGATACTGGCCCGTCTACACAAGACTCCGGCCAGTGAGGACGTTGCTGTGACAGCCCAGCCGGAAAAAAGTCGACGCTACGTAAATCAATCCTGAGACGGAGCCCGTCAAGGATAGCCCCGCACGTAGAATATCTAAGACCAATCTCGAACACCAATCACACGGAGCCGAACGCACTATGAAACCGCAACTCGGAGACACGATTCTCAACCGATACACCTTGGTATCATCGTTGCGTGAGGAGCCTGGCATTCAGGCATGGAAAGCCAACGACCGTGTGCTGGCAAAGGATTGCCAGCTGTTCATCATTACCGATCGCAGCGCTTTCGCCGCAATCGATAAGCTCGCTGGTCGCATCGCCGCCACTCGCCCTGATCGTGTGATTCCCATACTGAAATACCGTATGGAATCCGACGTACTTCTCATTGTCATGCCGGTGGATAGCGGCCAATGCCTGACTGACTACATGGTAGATACCGCCAAGCCGCTCAGCTACAGCGCCATCCGGTCGATTATCGGAGAATGCGCCGACGTGCTGCGCGAGGTCATTGCGGATACTCCCAGCGGCATCGTCATCACAACCGACACCGTTCGAGTGACTACCTCCGGTGTGCAAATTGCCGATGCACCATGTGCCACGATGCTGGCCGATACGTCCGCTACCGATCTGCGTACGGACGGTCCTGAACGGTATGCGATTCGCCAGCTTGCGGCATTACTCTATACCCTGCTGACACGCACGCCAAGCCAAGCGACACCCACATTCAATCTGCGTGCCTTGCCGCAAGACACCCCTGGCGAATTCCGCGTGATTTGCAAGCGTGGATTGGCCTTGAGCGAGCCCGACGATCATACGTTGCCAATGGCTGCCCTTGTAGAACTCGACGCCTTGTTGGGTAATTGGAAGCCGCTCTCTGAACTGAGCGATGCTGATATTGCTTTGCCGAGCGTGGAAAGCGATTGCTCGATTACCAAGGCGATACTGAAGTCTGCCAACGAGACTGATATCGTGCCTATTCCCAGCACGTTGATTAACAGCAGCAGTCTTCCGGAATTGTCTATTACCCCTTCCCTGCCGGTTCAGACGGCCGCCGTCCCCGCTCCGCACGCGATGTCACCGGTTCCTCTGCCTGATGGGTCCAGTACTGCTGACGGTAACCAGTCTCAGTCTGATGCCCGCCGTCTGTTTGACTTCAACCTTTCTGACGCCTGGGAGCACGAAAATCTTTCCGGTGAAGGCACCGGTGACTGGTACAGCGAAATGAATCCGGCCCCCATCGGCGGTCCGGGTGATAATACTCGGTTGACAGTGCCTATTGTTACCGGCGGTATTCCCGATGCCACCGTGGGAGAGACAACCAGTCGTATTCCCGTGTTCGACGCCAGCGGCCGTGCTGTGGCTCCTGGTGAGGAATCGCTGCGTGCCTTGGAAGAGGAGCAGGCCCGCATTGCCGAAGTAAGCGCCATTCCTCCGAGCTTCACACCGAAGGATGTGCCGGATGACGAGGTTGACAGCAAGCTGCCCGATGAACATCTGTTCGGCAAACTGTCGACCAAGGTCGTTGCCATCATTGTGGCTCTGATATTGGTAGTGGCAGCGGCTGTTTGGGCAGTGCATGCGTTCCGATCCTCCGGAGACAATCCTGCCGATGCTTCCAGCAACTCCAGTGAAGGTGACTGGCCTGATATCAATGCTGACGCTGTGCCATTTGGTGGCAGCGAGAACGCGACGAACGGTGGCACCACTGACGATTCTTCAAAATCGAGTGATGCCACTCAGAGCGAATCCAAGGACTCGGCATCAGACAAGTCCAAGAAGTCCGAGACTGCTGATTCGTCGTCCAAGAAGACCAAGGCCAAGAAGTCCGGCGATAAGGATTCCAGCGCTGTTCCGCAACCGAGCCATGAGAACAACACGGCGTTTACGATTTCCAGCGCCAACTTCCTGTCGAATCCTGACGGCCAATCCGGGTACGCATACTACATGCACCTTGACCAGCCGCAGGATGCGTACCGCATGGTTATCACCATCCGCACATCCGGTGGTAAGGGCTATATTCGCGCAAATACCACTGGGGACCCCACTCAAGGCAAGCAGGTGGCCGAATTCACCTTTGCTGAAGGTGGCACTACTGAGGTGAAGTTCACCAAAGCCGTCAAGACGCAGGATCTGCTGCTGTGGGTGCCATCGGATAGCCTGCCGCAGAACCAGCTGTACATCGAAAAGGTGGAGGTCTTCTAATCGGCATCTATGCCGATAACTGACCCAAGAAGGGGCGGTACCGTTCGCATACATTCGACGGTACCGCCCCTTCTTCGCATCTGGCTGAATGACACGGAATATCGTATGGGGGTGTGACAATGTTTCACGTGAAACATAACGTCATCATTATCGGTTCTGGTCCCGCTGGCTACACGGCCGCCATCTATCTTGGCCGCGCAGGTCTCAATCCTGTTATGGTCACTGGTGCGTTGTCGCCAGGTGGACAGTTGGTCAACACCACTGAGGTGGAGAACTTCCCCGGATTCCCGGAAGGTATTCTTGGCCCGGATCTTATGGATCGCATGAAGGAACAGGCCAAGCGCTTCGGTACAACCTATATCGCAGACGATGTCTCTTCCATCGAGGCATGTGAGAGTGATTCGGTCAAGCCGACCTATCGTGTAACACTCTCCGATGACTCCCAATTGGAGGCATCGTCGCTTATCATCGCCACAGGGTCGTCATTCCGTAAGCTTGGGGTGCCCGGCGAACAGGAGCTGTCCGGACATGGCGTCTCGTACTGCGCCACCTGCGATGGCTTCTTCTTCAGGAACAAGCCTATCGTGGTCGTAGGCGGTGGCGATTCGGCTTTTGAAGAGGCATTATTCCTGACCCGGTTCGGTTCTTCGGTCACCTTGATTCACCGACGCGATAGCTTCCGCGCCTCGCAGATCATGGTGGACCGAGCCAAAGCCAATCCGACCATCACTCTGATGACCAACACAGTGGTGACCTCCATTACCGGCACCTCCTCCCCCACACAGAACACCGGTGCACCTATTGCCATTCCTGGCTTGACGCTCAAACAACCGGCTGTAGCACCGGCCAGTGTCAGCAGCATCGCCGTACGTAATGTGGTGACCGGAGAAGAAAGCACGCTGGACACCAACGCCGTATTCGTGGCTATCGGTCATACGCCAGCCACTGATTTTGCGGCCGGTGTTGTGGACCGTGACGATGATGGATATGTCGTGGTGCAGGGTGCCAGCACGGTGACCAGTGCGCCAGGCATCTTTGCTGCAGGCGATTGCGTGGATCGTACTTATCGTCAAGCGATCAGCGCAGCGGGCATGGGCTGCCGTGCAGCGCTGGATACGCAGGCCTATCTTACGGACTGATGGTGGCGGACTGATGGTGGCTTGCTGTTCTGGCTGCTGCCTGTGACATAGGAGCAACGCTAGGTCAGTGTTACAGCATGCCGCCCTTGGATAGTACGTATCGGTCAAAGGCATAGAAAGACCCCTCAGGCGACGGAGAATCACGATGTGTGATTGTCCCTCCAGCCTGAGGGGTTTTCTATTGCGACAGGGGCTACAGCGCGGGCATACGCCCCTGCCAGGAATCACGCAGAGGCTATAACGTCTTGCGCATACAACGCACTGCACAGCAATAATGCCGGCGACAACACGAATGTTCTTATCGTGTTACACCCATTTGGAATCGGCATCGCCTTGGCTCGGCACCAGCAGCTGCAGGATGCGATCCATATCCTCTGGTGACGAAAAGACGATTTCGATGCGACCATGCTTGGTGCTGCCCTTAATCGACACCTTGGTATCGAAATGATTTTCCAAACTCTGCTGGATGGCGGAACCAACCCAAGGATTGGTCTTAGACGTCTTAGGCTTCTTCGGCTGCTCCCCCGACGCAATCTTCATGGCGACGATTTCTTCGGTGCTGCGTACAGAAAGACCTTCCGCAATAATACGAGAAGCCAGCTTGTCCATTTCCTCCGGATCGCTCAGGCCCAATAGCGCACGCGCATGACCGGACGATAGCACACCGGCAGCCACTCTCTTTTGCACAGAAGCCGGCAGGTTCAGCAGTCGCAAGGTATTGGCGATTTGCGGGCGAGACTTGGACACCGACTTGGACAGTTGTACTTGTGTCAACCCGAACTCTTCAATCATCTGCTGGTAGGCAGCCGCCTCTTCCAGCGGATTCAAGGCCACACGGTGCAAGTTTTCCAGCAATGCATCGCGGAGCATATCATCATCCGCAGTGGTTTTGACGATGGCGGGAATCGTCTCCAACCCAGCCAACTGAGAAGCACGCCAACGGCGTTCACCCATAATGAGCTCATACGGGCTGTCCAAATGACCGGCAAACGGATTCGTGCTGGATTCCGTCTCGTCGTGCTTGGCGGCTTTGGCCGCAGCAATCTGGCTTGCCGGACGCTTGCGCACGACTATCGGTTGCAGCACACCAACTTCCTTAATGGAAGCAGACAGCTCATTCAACTCATCCTCGTCGAAGATGGTACGAGGCTGATGTGCATTGGGCCCGATATCAGACAGTTTGAGTTCAGCCAGATAACCACCGGCTACCGGCTTGAGCTCGTCCTTCTTATCTGTGTCAGCGGTCTTTGCCGCCGATGCAGTCAAAGATGTTTCACGTGAAACATCTTTGACAGTGACGGATGTACGATGTGCCGTCTGAGACGCAGACGACTTGCCGCCCTGCTGAGGTGCGGCGACCTTACCGGTTTGAGGTTTCTCCGTACCGAAAAACAGGTCGCTAGGATGAGTAATGGTGTCCAATGCGGGCATGGATGCGCGTTTACCGGCGGCTTTCTTGACTGCCTTGCTGGACGATATCGTCTGAGGCACGGCAGGTTTTGATTCCTGCTGGGCAGTAGCCTTCTTGGCGGGGGTTATGTCAGCAGTGGCCTCCGGAGTAGACGAATCCTCCGCAATCATTGCGGGCTGCTCCGCCACCGGCTCCTCCCCTGGCAATGTGGGGAACAAAGCGCCAAGGCCCTTACCAAGTCGTGATTTTGATGCCATTACTTGTTCCTCCTCGCATCAATGGTGTCAAGGACTTGTTGCGAACGCTGTGCGATTTCCAAAGCTGCTTCACCATACGATATGGCACCTATGCCACGAGGATCATAGGCAATCACCGATTGGGAGAAACTCGGCGCTTCGGAGATCTTGACTGAACGCGGGATGGTGGTATTCAGCACAATGCTGGGATAGTGTCCCTTAACCTCGTTATATACTTCACGGCTCAATAACGTTCGGCGATCGAACATCGTGACGAGCATGGTGGACACCAGCAGTACGGGATTGAAATGCTCTTGCACCAAACCAATCGTGTTAATCAGCTGGCCAAGACCCTCCAATGCGTAATACTCAGCCTGGATAGGAATCAGCATCTCGGTCACTGCACACATGGCGTTGATGACCAAGAGGCCCAAGCTGGGCGGGCAATCAATGAACACGTAATCATAGTGTTTATCTGATTGACGCAGGTAGAGGTCCAAGGCCTCCTTCAACAATGTGTTTCGGTTGGGCAGATCAGCCACTTCCAACTCGGCACCGCTGAGATCGATTGATGCAGGCACAACATCAAGTGTGGGAAAATCAGGACAGACCGTGATAACATCACCCAGATCGGAACGCCCCTCGATAACGTCATAGACCGAGGGCTCTCCCGATGCATGAGATACACCCAACGCCGTAGAGGCATTGCCCTGCGGGTCCATATCGATGACCAACACCTGCGCGCCCTTGTTCGCCAGCGCCGCAGCGGTGTTTACCGTGGATGTGGTTTTACCCACTCCCCCCTTCTGGTTGGCCACGGCAATACGACGGGTACGTTGAGGTTTGGGGAAATCGGTTTTCTTGAGTACATCGTAGCGTGAGCTTTCATCAGCCATCTGGCTGCCAAGCACTGAACCGTGACCATCGAATATTCGCTGAAGCGTTTCGGAAGCCGATTCTATAGGTTCCGACTGATGATCCTTGGTGGACATCGCTCCTCCTTGCACAGACGTAAGTTCCAGTGTTCTCATTCGTATGGACATGATGCTCGTTATCCACAATTGCGATATGCAGTGGATAAGTGTGGATAAGTGTGAATGACGTTGAGTGTTAGATTATGTATTCGCAGACGAAAACATTGAAAAATCAGTGTTTTCATCATTCTGCACATCGTCCCGTAAAAATGTGGATAACTTTTACGCACATATGGAAATGTGGATAACTCAATCAGTACTCCACTCATCGCTTATCCACAATCACCACGTGGGTAGGCTCAAGATCCGGTCCGACAGCCGCCTCAACGACGCGTGGACGACGACCACCGAATTTTGCAATCTCCTTGCCAGCCTTGTCGATTTCAGCCTGAGCAGACCGTCCCTTCAGTGCGATCAACTGTCCTGACGGTTTCAGCAACGGCAACGTCCAGCCAGAGAGTTTGGTCATAGGAGCAACCGCACGACACGTGACAACAGCGAACGGATGAATTTCCCGCTTCCGTACCTGCTGGATGACGGCATCGGAGCGTCCACGAATAATCTCAACGTTCTGCAGTTGCATCAGGCCAACACATTCATGCAACCATTCGATTCGCCGCTCCATCGGTTCAATCAGCGTGAAGTCATGATCCGGCAAACACGCGGCAGCCACCAATCCAGGAAAACCACCACCACTGCCGACGTCGGCAACTGTTTTGAAGCGAATACCATTCGTCGCATTCCGAACGTACGGCACAATCGCAGCGGAATTCAGAATATGCCGTTCCCAAATGATATCGACGTCACGGGGGCCGATCAATCCACGAGGTTCACCCTCTTCGGCAATCTTGGCATGGAAACGCTCCAACTTCAGCAACGCATCACCCAAGACCTCAGCAAGTACAGGTGACCCCTGCAGCTGATCCGTCATAGCCATCTCCCTCACCATGTTTCACGTGAAACAATCAACATGGAGAATGGCGCCGCTCATTACGACGCCATTCTCCATGCGGTCACTTTAGTTTGTTCAAAGACGACATCCGTCGAACGTCCCTGTCATCTCAAAAAAACTCGCCGAGCAATTACTCCTGATCAAGCTCGTCGTCTTCGGCGGTATCCTCGACTCTATTCTTGAGATACACCGTCACGTAACGATGAGGCTCCTCACCGTGCGAGCGAGACTTCAGCCCCTCTTCCCGAACCACATCGTGAACGACTTTACGTTCGAAGGAATTCATCGGCTTCAAGTCATACGGCTCGCCGGAATCCTTCACTGCGTCAATGGCATCCAAGGCGATATCACGGAGGTGCTGACGCTTGCGCTTCAGGAAACCGTCGACATCCACAATCAGATGAGAACGCTCGCCGGTCTTCTGCTGTACAGCCAGACGAGTCAATTGCTGCAGAGCATCAACGACTTCACCATTACGGCCAATAAGATGTTTGATGTCAGTATCGTCATCAGCAACGATTTGCACGGTGGGGCGGTCATTACGCACGCCCATCTCAATGTCGCCCTCATAGTCGGCGATATCCAGTAGGCCTTCAAGGTAATCCGCGGCGATGTCAGCCTCTTCGTTGAGCTGGTCGATCGACTTCACGTCATCCTGTGCCATACGCTACTCCTTCATGTCGTGTTTGAATTCCAAGTCTAAGCCCTGCTCCCCCGAACAGAGAAAGTAATGTCGGTGCGTGTTGAATGTTTCACGTGAAACATCGAACTCGCACCGACATAGTCGTCACTTCTTTTTGCGCTTACGCACGGGCTGTTGACGCTGATAGCCCTGAGTGGCCTTACGCTCGGCCTCTTCCTTGGCCTTGGCCAATGCTTCTTCTTCCAGAGAGGGCAGGCCGGCCTTTGCGCGGCGAGCATTCTCATTACGATGATCGCGCTTCTCCTTGTCCGCCGCAGCCGGAGAGCCAGGGGTCGGGAATGCGTACACCTGCCACAATGTGCGACAGAGGTTGCACACGTTGTTGGTCAGCCAGTAGACCAGCACGGCGAACGGCATGGCGACACCGGAGAAGATGTACATCACCGGGAAGAGCCACAGCATAGCCTTCTGCATGGTCTCGGTCTGCTTGTTCATCGAAGCAGCTGCCATGTTGCGCTTCATGCTGAAGTACTGCATAAACCACAGGCAGAAACACATCAGGAACACGAAGATACCGATGACCGCCTTGCCACTAGCGGCAGCACTGGTGAAGTTATCGGTCACGCTGACAATGCCGAACACATCGGTTTGGGTGAATTGCTTGGCGGTTGCTACGTCGAACGCGCCCAACGCATCGCGTTTACCGTTGGCAATGTATGGAATGGCCGACAGCGTATAGAACATGGACATGAACACCGGGCCCTGAATGAGCATAGGCAAGCAGGAGCCAGCCGGATTGACGTCATTGTCTTGATACAGTTTCATGGTTTCACGGCTCATGGCCTCCCTGGAAGCCTGATCCGTCTTGCCTTTGTACTTGTTCTGAATACGCTGCATCTTCGGCGCCAATGCCTGCATCTTGCGCATCGACTTCATCTGCTTGTAGAACAGCGGGAAGATACAAGCCTGCACCACCAGCACCAGGATGATAATGGCAAGCACCCATGAGACACCAATCGGGCTCACGCCCAGCATCACGAAGAAGTCATGCACGATCTTCATGATCCAGGTCTGCAACCACTCAACGGGAGTCAGGATTTTATATAGAAATCCCCAAAACCCGCTATCAAGCAGAAATTCATTTGAGTTCATCGTTGGGCCTCTCTTTGGGTTGTGGCCAATGGTGTCAGTCGAGGCTCTTCATGAGCCTTCGACCACGAAAACCTGTAAAAAACGGAATACCGTTGTGGAACATCGTCGATTCCCCCACGACTCCACGGCCGGCAACGCAGTAATCTCAGCACGGCGAGCACTCCCCCTTTGAACGCGCCATACCGTTCCAATGCCTCAATGGCATAATTCGAGCACGTTGGATAATACTTGCAACAAGGCGGTGTGTTTGCCGAGATGTGCTGTTGATACCAGCGCACCCCACCAATCATCACCGCCTTGAAAGAAGCTGTCATGCCTCAGCCACCTTATGCGCCACCGTGGCAAAAGCCTTCGCGATCTGCTGATCTAGCGAAGCGAACGATGCGGTCGCTGCACTGGGCTTGGCGCGCAAAACGATATCGCAATGCGCGGGCAGCAGATCCTCATGGGCTCTGGCCAATACACGAAACCTACGCTTCACCGTATTACGGGTGACCGCATGTCCTACCGATTTGGAGACAGCTAATCCCAAACGGCGATGCACCGTCCGGTCGTCATCATCATGATGGTCGTCGGGCACCAAATAGTGCACGACGATATCCTTGCCACCTGCTTTGCGCCGGCGTTTCAGCACGGTGACGAAATCACGATGGCTTTGAAGCCTCTCCACCTCGACTATGCCTGTGGCACTGATCGGAATGATCAGGCGGAGAGGGTCTTGCGGCCCTTGGCACGGCGACGGTTGATCACCGCACGGCCAGAACGGGTGCGCATGCGCAGGCGGAAGCCGTGCTTCATGTGGCGACGACGGTTGTTCGGCTGGAACGTCCTCTTCATAATCCATTGCTCCTAGGTCTATTCGGCAACGCTTCGCGCTGCCCTCACGTGAGTCAAGCTATACCAAAGTACTCTCACCCCTACCCTCAAGTCAAAACGGACGGAGTATTTTCACATTTCGACACGTTGCGAGACACGCCCCAAATCTCTTATAATCGGCGGAATACCAACCATTCACGGCCAAAAGTTATCCACAAATTACATGTTTGTTATTCACAATCCAGTTATTTCAACACGCGACACGGTGGATAACTTGTCTAAACCAGAGTAAATATTATCTGTTGTACATATTTCGCCACAGCGACAGAAGGGGCCACCATGGTTAACGCTTCCGGCGACCCCGTAATCGAGGCCGCCCACATCTGGTCAGACACGCTGACGGTGCTCAAACACAGCGCTTCGCTCAGCCCACGAGAAAAAGGCTGGTTGGAAGGCGTTGTTCCTGAAGGCGTCTTCGGTTCGACCATCGTGCTGTGTGTGGACAACAACGACACGCTTCAAGCCATTCAGGGTGATTTGAACGATTCCCTGCTTCAGGCATTGCGTACGGTAACCGGCGAAAATATGTTTCCCGCGTTCAAGGTCGTGCCGAAAACCGAGCCCGAACCGCTTTCGGAGGCAAAGCCGGCGCAGCCATATCCTTCGGAAATTTCTCCGACTGTCGCCGAATTCGGTAAAGAATCCTATGGTGCAAAGCCGGCAGCCGCACCGCGGGAACCGATGCCCGCCACCGAGCCGCAGTTCCCGGTCGGTCAGCAGAAGATGAATCGCGATCCCGAGACTCATCTCAATAAGAACTTCACGTTTGATTCCTTCGTGCCCGGCGATTCCAACCGTTTTGCCCGTACGGTCGCACTGGCCGTGGCCGAAGGTTCCGGGCAGGATTTCAACCCGTTGTGTATCTATGGCGGATCGGGCCTGGGCAAAACCCACTTGCTGAACGCCATCGGCAACTATGCACTGGTCAAGGATCCCGGGCTGAAGGTTCGATACGTCACGTCTGAGGAATTCACGAACGAATTCATTGACGCGCTGCAAAACCCGAACCAAAGCCAGGGTCAGATTGCTGAATTCAACCGTCGATACCGACAGGTTGATGTGTTGCTTATTGACGATATCCAGTTCCTCGGCGGCAAGGAAGCCACCTTGGATCAGTTCTTCCATACGTTCAATGCACTGCATCAGGCAAATAAGCGTATTGTCATTGCTTCCGATGTAGCGCCCAAGAATTTGAAGGGTTTCGAGGCTCGACTCATCTCGCGCTTCGAATCCGGCCTGACCGTAGACGTCAAGCCGCCGGATCTGGAGACCCGAATCGCCATTCTTCGCATGATCGCCTCGATGAACGGCTCGAAAATCCCCAGCGATGTGTTGGACCTCATCGCCGAACGCTTCACCGAGAACATTCGTGAACTCGAAGGCGCGCTAACCCGTGTTACGGCCGTGGCCTCGCTGAGTAATCAGCCGGTGACCCGCGCCTTGGCCGAGCAGACGTTGCAGGACTTCTTCACCACCGATGTGGAAATCAAGCCCACGGACATCATCAGTCAGGTGGCGAAGTACTTCCACCTGACGTTTGAGGATCTTGTCGGTAAATCACGAACCAAAAACGTGGCTGTTCCTCGTCAGATCGCCATGTATCTGGCTCGCGAAATGACCAGTATGAGCCTGATGGATATTGGCCAGGTCTTTGGCGGACGCGATCACACCACAGTAATGCATGCCTGCACTCGAATCAGTGACCGAATGCAGCAAAAACAGGAGATCTATAACTACGTTATGGAGCTCACGGTTCGCCTCAAAGCAACACCAACTGACACAACGCTTCTGAGACGAAAACGGCACTTTTGGACTGACTTTCCGAAAGTGCCGTTTTGGTTGCCTCAGGCGGATTCTGGTGGATACGTCGAGGCAACGGATTCGAGACATTAGATTCCTCATGGCTCCCCTTTGTGAGGGATCTGTCGGCGCAGACGACTGAGGGAGTTTCGAAGGGGAACACGCAAAACCATGAAACGAGAGAATCGATTCTGAGGACCGATTTTGCGGGTTTGGGCGAGCGAGACGGAAAAGTGCCGAAAACGGTCTCCAGAATCGATTCTCCTCGACGAAAAACAGTCTTCAACACGCCGTGCGAAAGTGCGAAAAAACCAAAAAAGTTATCCACATAGTTGTGCACAGATGTGGGTAAACTCGGCGGATAACTCGTGGATTACCCACTATTTTGTTGTGGAAAACTCGTGCATAACCGCGACCTCGATGTGGAAAACTCAAATTCGACGAACTGGCTGTGGAAAACTCGCCCACTTATCCACAAGCCATGCAGAATTTGTCCACAATTTTCAGGGACTTATGAACCGTTGCAGTTGTAGGGCTCAGCCCTACTTATCCACACTATCCACCGGCCTTATTATGGCGATTACTTACTCAGTTACGTGAAAAGCATCATCGCCATAGTAACAGCCGGTCATCCAGCGTACGTAAGTTCGCCACCTAACGGCTAGAATATTCCTCAGCCAATCCGACAGAGGAACAATCACATGAAAGTCGAAATCGATACCGCAGCCCTGGCCGACGCCGTAGCCTGGACCTCCCGAGTCATCGACGCACGTCCCTCCAACCCGATTCTCGCTGGCGTCAAGCTGGAAGCCATTGACGGAACGCTGCAATTCTCCGCCTTCAACTACGAGATTTCCGCTCGCCACCACATCGAAGCCGGCGTTGACGAAGCCGGTTCCGTACTGGTTCAGGGCAAGCTGCTGGCCGATATCACCAAATCGCTGCGTTCGGAGAAAACGTACCTGGTCACCGACGGCTCCACGCTGACCATCACGTCCGGCAAGTCGAAGTTCACCTTGCAGCTCATGCCCGACACCGAGTACCCGGATCTGCCCGTGGTACCGGCCATGCTCGGCCAAGTCGATGCCCCGACTTTCGTTCAGGCCGTGAACCAGGCGTGCGTTGCCGTCTCCCGCGAAGAAAACCGCCCGGTACTGACCGGCGTTCGCATGCAATTCCAAGGCGACAAGGTCGTCATGACCTCCACCGATCGCTTCCGTTTGGCCCGCGCCACCTTCACTTGGACTCCGCAGAACCCGGACGTCGACACCACCACGCTGGTTCGCGGCTCCCTGCTCAAGGATGTGGCCCGTGCTCTTGACGAGCACCAGAACATCCGCCTTGATTTCGATGCCGATAGCCCGACGCTGCTCGGCTTCGAAAACGCCGGCCGCGTCTCCACCTCCCAGCTCATCGACGGTGAATTCCCGGCGGTCGACCGCCTGTTCGCCGACGAATATCCGATTCAGGCCGTAGTCAACAAGCAGGATTTGCTCGACGCCATCAGCCGTGTGGCTTTGGTCGCCGAACGCAATGCTCCGATTCGCATGACCTTCACCGGTCAGAAGTGGCGCTGTCCGCCGGATCGGTCGACGAGGCTCAGCCAACGAAACACTGGACATCGACATGATGGCGACGACATCACCGTGGCATTCAACCCGTCCTACCTGAAGGAGGGTCTGTCCGCCGTAACCGAACCATTCGTGCGCATCAAAATGACGACCCCGGTCAAGCCGGTCGAGTTCAATGGCCAGCAGGAAGCTGATTCCGACGAGTCCATGGACTACCGATACCTGCTCGTGCCGATGCGCTTTAACAACCTGAAAGTCCCTGAATTTCCAACGATCGCTAATGCACTCCCGTTCGCACTCGACCACTACCGCTCATGGTCAGGTGAGTGGTCGATTTCACCAGGCGTGAATATCCTGTTCGGCAAGAACGGTCTGGGCAAAACCAATCTGGTGGAAGCCGTCGAAGTGCTGTCCACCGGATCGAGCCATCGCACGTCCAGCACGTTGCCGCTGATCGAACGCGGGCAGACCACGGCCACTATCCGCGCGAACGTCGCTGATGATGCCGGTCAAACCACTACGTATGAAGCGTCAATTCATGCGCGTGGTGCCAACCGAGCCCGCATCAACTCGGGGTCGTCGCTGTATCTGCGCGATATCATCGGCAAGATTCCCAGCGTTTCCTTCACTCCCGAAGATCAGCGGTTGGTGTCCGGCGATCCGGGAGCACGCCGCACCATGATGAATCAGGCTGCGGCTCTGCTCGAGCCCGGATACATGCAGACGTTGCAACAGTTCACGCGCATCGCCAAACAGCGTGCCACATTGTTGAAGCAATTGAATGCCAATGTCAACAATGGCCAGCCGATGGATGCGGTTCTGAGCGGTTTGGAAATCTGGACCGGCCAGTTCATCGAAGCCGGTGTGGCGTTGACCCGTATGCGCGCTCATGTGATCGGTCTGCTTGCCGAGCCATTTGCCGCGATTTACGCCGACTTGGCCGGTGCCGGCGAGCAGGTGACGCTCACTTATGCGCCTTCATTCGACGAAGTGCTGATGTTCGACGATCCGCATCCGCAGATTAGCGAGCATTTCCAACGCATCTACCCCGGTGAAGTGGCTCGCGGCGTGAACCTTATCGGTCCGCAGCGCGATGACATGAACCTTGAGTTGGGCGGTATTCCCGCCCGCGAGTTCGCTTCGAACGGCGAGATGTGGACGATGGCGTTGGCCTTGAAAATGGCATTGTTCGAAATAGTGCGTGACCGGTTGGGATTGCAGCCGATTGTGATTCTCGATGATGTGTTCGCCCAGCTTGACGACAGCCGGCGCACGCAGATTCTTGATTTCGCCAGAAAACAGGATCAGGTGCTGATTACCGTGGCCGCTGAAGGCGATGTGCCCGACTATGAATCGGCCCATCGCATCGACGTGGCCGCACTGGACGAACCAGCTTCCGTGATATTGCCAACTCTGGGCAATTTGTCCAATTCGCGGGAAAAATGAGAGTTTGGTGGGTATGACGAAAAACCGCGGTGGACAGCGCGTCCGTAGAACGGAAAGTGTCATGAACCCGCCGATCGCCCGCCAACTCAACCTGGACGAGACCAAACTGCCGGCCGAAATATTCGAGCTGGCTCTCCCGTCGCGGGCGACCTTGAAGGACTACAGACGCCGCCGTGAAGAGGCCATCGAAAACTTCGGCAAACCGAAGGGCGCGATCCGGCTGAACTGGGCAGCGTGATGACCACCATCGCCGGCAACGGCGTCTGGGCGGCGAATATGAAGCTTGCGCAATTGCGCAACCATTGGGACCAAGTGGTGGGTCAGGCCATCGCCAGCCATTCGGCAGTCGCCGATTTCACTGACGGCGTACTGACCATCCGCGCCGAATCCACGGTCTGGGCCACGCAGCTGACCTACCTTATCCCCCAACTCACCGATACCATCCGTCGCAATCTCAAAGGATTGACCATCACCGAGATTCGCGTGACCGGCCCGGCCGCCGGATACACACGCAAATGGGCTCGGCGGCGGTAGCCAGAGATACCAAACAAATTCGCAGAGCCTCGCTATGGCGCTCGTCCGGGTTAGACGAGTAAAATCACATGCAGTGTATGGTCAAATGGCAGAAGAGCCCTTTTACGGGCCTCGTAAGCCATATCACCTCCGTGAATGACCTTCATGACGGAGGTTGACCCTGTAGTCACGGAAGGAAGCCTGTTGGCAGACGAAACCAGCAAAGAGGAGCAGCTGAAGGCGGCTGCGGAACGCATCAACAATGCGGAATTGACCGAAGGCGAACTTGACGAATCCATGGCCCCCGAGCATTATGAGGCCTCCGATCTGAGGGTGCTCGAAGGACTTGAGGCCGTGCGTATCCGCCCCGGTATGTACATCGGTTCCACCGGCCCGCGCGGTTTGCACCACCTGGTCTATGAGATCGTCGACAACTCGGTCGACGAGGCGCTGGCCGGATACGCCAGCCATATCGAGATCACCATTCTGCCGGACAACGGCATCCGTGTGGTGGACGATGGTCGAGGTATCCCGGTCGATGAGGTGCCCGGCGAGGGCGTCTCTGGTGTGGAGACCGTGATGACCAAGCTGCACGCCGGCGGCAAGTTCGGCGGCGGCGGTTATGCAGTGTCCGGAGGTCTGCACGGCGTGGGCATCTCCGTGGTCAACGCACTCTCCACCCGCGTGGACATCGAAGTGCGCCGTCAGGGCTTCCACTGGACCCAGACGTACATCGACCAGCACCCCACCGCGCCCTTGAAGCAGGGCGAGCCGATGACCGAAGGCGAGTCCACCGGTACGTCTGTGACTTTCTGGGCCGACCCGAAGATTTTCGAGACCACCATCTACGACTTCGAGACGCTGCGTTCCCGCTTCCAGCAGATGGCCTTCCTGAACAAGGGCCTCAAGATCAGCCTGACTGACGAGCGTGAGAACGACCAGGCCGGCGACGAGGTGGCCGGCGACGCCGCGGACGAGCCCGGCGCAAAGCACCAGACCGTCACCTACCAGTACCTCAACGGCATCAAGGACTACGTCGACTATCTGGTCAAGGTGCGCAAGGCCACGCCGGTGGAAGAGGACGTCATCAGCTTCGAGGCCGAAGACCTGAAGCTCGGCATCTCCGCCGAACTCGCCATGCAGTGGACCACTGCCTACTCCGAGGCCGTGCACACCTTCGCGAACACGATCTCCACCACCGAGGGCGGTACCCACGAGGAGGGCTTCCGCGCCGCGCTGACTTCGCTGGTCAACCGTTACGCGCGAGACAAGGGCATCCTCAAGGACAAGGACGAGAACCTCTCCGGCGACGACGTGCGTGAAGGCCTGACCGCCGTGATCTCCGTCAAGCTCACCAACCCGCAGTTCGAAGGCCAGACCAAGACCAAGCTCGGCAACTCCGAAGCCAAGACCTTCGTGCAGCGCGTGATGACCGACAAGCTCGGCGACTGGTTCGACGCCCACCCGGCCGAGGCCAAGAACATCATCCAGAAGGCCATCGAGGCCTCCCGTGCCCGTCTGGCCGCCAAGAAAGCCCGCGAGAACACCCGCCGCAAGTCCATCTTCGAGTCCGCCGGCATGCCCGACAAGCTCAAGGACTGCCAGTCGAACAACCCGGAAGAGTGCGAGCTGTTCATCGTGGAGGGCGATTCCGCAGGCGGCTCCGCCATCCAGGGCCGCAACCCGATCACGCAGGCCATCCTGCCGCTGCGAGGCAAGATCCTCAACACCGAGCGCGCCAGCCTGGACCGCATGATGAAGTCCGACACCATCGAATCGCTGATCACCGCGGTCGGCGGCGGCTACGGCGAGGACTTCGACATCTCCAAGGTCCGCTACCACAAGGTCATCATCATGGCCGATGCCGATGTGGATGGTGCGCATATCGCCACCCTGAACCTGACGCTGTTCTTCCGCTACATGCGCCCGATGATCACCGCCGGCTACGTGTACGTGGCCATGCCGCCGCTGTACCGCCTGAAGTGGACCAAGGGCCCGCACGACTTCGTGTACACCGACGCCGAGCGCGACCGCGTGCTCGCCGAAGGCAAGGCCAACGGACGCCAGCTGCCCAAGGGCGAAGGCATCCAGCGCTACAAGGGTCTGGGCGAGATGAGCTACCAGGAGCTATGGGAGACCACCATGGACCCCGAGCACCGCATTCTGAAGCAGGTGCACATCGAGGACGCCGCCGCGGCCGACGAGACCTTCTCGATGCTGATGGGCGATGAGGTCGAACCCCGCCGCCTCTTCATCCAGCGCAACGCCAAGAACGTGCGTTGGATCGATGCGTAACGGAATCCTCCAACCTCCCTCGTCAGAGGGAGGTACACAACGGACTTAGACAACTAAAGGAACAACAGTGGCAGATGAAAACAACACCGGCGACGAGCAGTTCACGCCGGACGGCTCGATGGAGCCGTTGAGCCCGCAGGAGGCGGACACTACCGACTACGGCCTGATGGACACCGGCGAACGCATCCAGCGCAAGGACCTGCAGCAGGAGATGCGCGAGTCCTATCTGGCGTATGCCCTCTCCGTGATCGTCGAGCGCGCCCTGCCGGACGTGCGCGACGGTATGAAGCCCGTGCATCGCCGCGTGATCTACGCGATGTACGACGGCGGCTACCGCCCCGATCGCGGCTACAACAAGTGCTCCCGCGTGGTCGGCGACGTGATGGGTAAGTACCACCCGCACGGCGACTCCGCCATCTACGACACTTTGGTGCGTATGGCCCAGTCCTGGTCGATGCGCAACATGCTCGTCGACGGCCAGGGCAACTTCGGCTCCCCCGGCGACGACCCGGCCGCCGCCATGCGTTACACCGAATGCCGTATGGCCCCGCTGGCCATGGAAATGGTGCGCGACATCGACAAGGACACCGTCGACTTCGTGCCCAACTACGACGGCAAGACCCAGGAGCCGACCGTGCTGCCGGCCCGCTTCCCGAACCTGCTCGTCAACGGCTCCGCCGGCATCGCCGTCGGCATGGCCACCAACATCCCGCCGCACAACATGCGCGAGGTGGCGGACGGCGTCCACTGGGCGCTCGACCACCCGGACGCCAGCCGCGAGGAACTGCTGGAAAACCTGATCCGCATCATCAAGGGACCGGACTTCCCCACCGGCGCCACCATCCTCGGCCACAAGGGCATCGAACAGGCCTACCGCACCGGCCGTGGCCTGATCACCATGCGTGCCGTGGTCAACACTGAGGAGATCAACGGCCGTATGTGCCTGGTGGTCACCGAACTGCCCTACCAGGTCAACCCGGACCGCCTCGTCGTCTCCATTCGTGAGGCCGTGCGCGACGGCAAGATCCAGGGCATCGCCGACATGCGCGACGAGACCTCCGGCCGTACCGGCCAGCGCCTCGTGCTCGTGCTCAAGCGCGACGCCGTGCCGAAGGTGGTCCTGAACAACCTGTACAAGCACTCCCAGCTGCAGCAGACCTTCGGCGCCAACATGCTGGCGCTGGTCGACGGCGTGCCGCGCACGCTGAGCCTGGACGCCTTCATCCGCCATTGGGTGAACCACCAGCTCGACGTGATCGCCCGCCGCACCGCGTACCTGAAGCGCGAGGCCGAAGAGCGCGACCACATCCTGCAGGGCTATCTGAAGGCCCTCGACATGCTGGACGAGGTCATCGCCCTCATCCGTGCCTCCGAAGACACCGACACCGCACGTACGGGCCTTATGGGGCTGCTGGACATCGACCAGGTGCAGGCGGACGCTATCCTGGCCATGCAGCTGCGCACGCTGACCCGCATGAACCGCGACAAGATCGTGGCCGAGCATGAGGAATTGCAGCGCAAGATCGCCGACTACATCGACATCCTCGCCAAGCCGGAACGCCAGCGCAAGATCATCGGCGACGAGCTCGACGAGATCGTCGCCAAGTACGGCGACGACCGCCGCACCAAGATCCTGCCGTTCTCCGGCGAGATGAACGTCGAAGACCTGATCGCCGAAGAGAACGTGGTGGTCACCGTGACCCACTCCGGCTTCATTAAGCGCACCAAGGCCGACGAATACCGCTCCCAGCACCGCGGCGGCAAGGGCATCAAGGGCACCAAGCTGCGCGAGGACGACGTGGTGGATCACTTCTTCCTGACCTCCACGCACAACTGGCTGCTGTTCTTCACGAACAAGGGCCGCGTGTACCGCATCAAGGCCTACGAGCTGCCCGAGGGCTCGCGCGACTCCAAGGGCCAGCACGTGGCCAACCTGCTGCAGTTCGCGCCTGATGAGTCCATCCAGACCGTGCTGTCCATCCCGAACTACGAGGTGGCCAAGTATCTGGTGCTCGCCACCCGTTCCGGCAAGGTCAAGAAGACCCCGCTGGCCGAGTACGATTCCCCGCGCCAGGGCGGCCTGATCGCCGTGCGCCTCATGGCCGACGAGAACGGCGAGAACGCCGACGAGCTCATCGGCGCCGCGCTGTGCAACGCCGAGGACGACATCATCCTGGTCTCCAAACTCGGCATGAGCCTCAAGTTCCAGGCCGACGACGAGCAGCTGCGCCCGATGGGCCGCCAGACCGCCGGCGTGCAGGGCATGAAGTTCCGTAACGACGACAGCCTGCTGGCCATGGATGTGGTCCCTGGCGACTCCGACAAGGACCTGTTCGTGGTCACCAACGAGGGCTTCGCCAAGCGCACCGCCATCAGCGAATACCGTCTGCAGGGCCGCAATGGCCTGGGTATCAAGGCCGTGCAACTGGTCGAGGGCCGTGGTGCTCTGGTCGGCGCGCTCGTGGTGTCCGAAGACGATCAGGTTATGGCCATCATGAAGTCCGGCAAGGTGATTCGCTCCAACGTGGACGAAGTCAAGCGCACCGGGCGCAACACCCAGGGCGTGACCTTTGCCAAGCCCGACAAGGGCGACACGATTCTCTCCATCGCCCGTAACGAGGAGAAGGACGAGCCCGAGGATGGCGGCGATGCCGCGGCGAACGGCACCGCCGAGACCGCACAATCCGGCGAGAATGTGAACAACGCGGACGAGGCGTGAGCAGCGTCCTGAAAAGCTGGTAGCCTCGCATACAGCAGAGGCTACCGCCAAGCCTGTTAAGGAGAAACGATGAGCGAGAATCTCGAAGACAACGAGCCCCGGATCATACCGCCGGCAGTCGGCAATACGCAGAACGAGCATGTCGAGCCGCTGATCGGTACTGAGCACGCTCCCCGCGTGGCACGCTCCGTGTCCAGCGATCCGGAAGAATCCGCGTTGCCTTCTTCAGGTGCCGCCACTCCCGTGCGTCCGGCACCTCGCCGTAGCGCCCCCAGGGCTCGCCGCATGAGCTTGTCGCTGACCCGCGTGGATGCTTGGTCCGTGGCCAAGGTGACGTTCATGCTGTCCATCGCCGTGGCGATTATTCAGGTCGTTGCCTCCGCGATCGTATGGGTGCTGCTTGATGTGGTCGGTGTATTCAGCCAGATTACGCAGATTGTGTCTTCCACCGGTCTTGATGCAGGCGGTTTCGATCTCAAGAACGTGTTGTCCCTTACCACCGTGGTCTCCGGCGTCACCATCTTCTCGATTGTCGAAGTGGTGATCTTCACTCTGCTGGCCACCATTGCGGCACTGATCTACAACGTGGTCAGCTCTCTGGTCGGCGGTGTGCACGTTACGCTCGGCGACGACTGATATAGCTATACTGACGGAACTCTCCTCAGTGAACCGCACCCCGGTTGTTGGACTGAAGTAATTCAGATTCGATGATCGGAGGTGCGGTTTCTTATGTGTGGGGATCGCAGGCGTCGTTGCTGGGCCGAGACTTGGGACTCCGGCGACGCTGGGGGTGGCAGGCGTCGGTGTTGGGACAGATTTTGTATCTCTGACGACGCTGTGGAGGGCTTACCGTCGTCAGCGGTACAGATCTTGGAGTTCTGCCGACGCTGAGGGTGCGTTCTGTGTCGTATGCGTCCAATTCTTGGCCCTCTGCCGACGCTGGGCACAGCAAGCGTCGTTGCTGGGCCAAGTTTTGGACTGCCGCCGACGCAGAGAATGCACACAGTGGTGTTGGTCTGCCAGCGTGTGGCAGCTTGGCGCCGCTGGGGGGGTCATGAGTCCCATTCCAACTCCCCCTTATTGACCACTTAGGGGTGCATCCCAACACATGGGGTGCACCCCCTTTTTTTCTTGTTGTGCTACGGGGTTCCAGTCGCATTTTTTTCGGTGATATTTTGAACGCGAAGACAGGCTGGGAAATGCCCGATAGTCGTGTTCCCCTCAGCAGGTGAAGCCCTGCTTTCAGGCTGCAAAACCGACTCGGGTGTTCCGAAAGCGGCTTTCGTTGTTGTACATCGATACATAAGAGAGAACACCCATGAAAAACACCATTATTCGTGCTGCCGGTGTGCTGTTGGCTGCAAGCATGATATTTGCGGTGCGGCAGCCACTGCATCGGCCGCGGAAGCAACGTCGCCGAGCACCGGCACCACCAGCAGCACGCAAGCCGCGGAATCCATCAATCGCGAATGGGTGCTGAATCCTGCGAACAACACTGAGCTGGCGGCTCTCGGCACTATACAAGGCGGATCCCAGACGTTCGACGGGCTGACCATCGATGCCACTGCAAACGGTGCCAAGTTTGCGCCGCGCGCCAATGACACCCAGATCAACGCCGGAACCATCATCAGCATCCCGGTGCCAGCCCACACCAATACAGCCACCATCACCCTTGCGTTGTCCGGCGGCACCACCACTATTACCGCGGATGCCGGTGAAGTGAGCAGCGACAACACAGTTATCGCCTTGCCTGCTGCGGAGTCGGCTCGTACGGTAAACGTCACCTTCACTGCCCAGACCTATCTCAACGGCATCGCCCTTGCCGAACAGCAGCCGGAACCCGAGTTCCCCGGTACGCCCACGGTCGCGGCCAAAGACACGAACTGGGACTTCACGGAAACCGGCATCGATCGACCGGCCGTGCAGGGCCTACCGACAACTACCAAGGCGTCGCCATCGACGCTCGGGCGCAAGGCGCCAAGTTCAACCCGCGTACTACCGCGGCAAGCGGCGGCAGCGATACTCAGGTGAACGCTGGAACCATCCTGTACATTCCGGTCGCACAGGCCGAGGGCGGCGCTACAGTCACCGTGAAGGGCCAGCTGTACGGTCCTACGCTCAAGCTCGACGGTACGGACATCACCACCGGCACTGCTGTAACCATCGCAACCGACAGCACGCGCTACGTGCCGCTCTCCGTTGAAGGCACGGGCAGCCTGTACCTGACCGGCATCGCCATCGACTACGCGGCCGGCTCCCCCGCCGCCACCAGCCACACGGTCACCGTGGGCCCGAACGGCCAGTACCGGACCATTCAAGCCGCTCTGGATGCTAACGACTCTTCCGAAACCGACCGACTAGTGCTGAAGATCACTCCGGGCGACTATCGCGAGAAGATCACCGTGACCAAGCCGGGCGTCACCTTCGCCAACGCCGACGTGACCGCCAAGCGCGCGGTGACGATTCGCGCCAGCTACTATTCGTCCAACACATTCGATGCCGACGGCAAGTTTGTGCCGCAGGATGAATTCGACCTTGGCGCCAACAAGTGCGCCACCGTGACCATTGGCGCGGGTGCCACAGGTTTCTCCGCCTACGGCATCACCTTCCAGAACGATTACAACGTGGTGGATCACACGGCGGCGGGCGAGCAGACGCCGGCCGTGGCGCTGAACACCCAGGCAGACAAGGTGTACCTGAAGAACAGCCGCATCATCGGTCGTCAGGACACTCTGTACGTGCAGGGCGCCGGCAACCGCGTGTACGTGGACGGCGGCTACATCGAAGGCACGGTTGATTTCGTGTTCGGCGACGCCAACGCCTACTTCGCCGGCACCGAGCTGCACATGGCCGCGTTCGCCGGCAAGAACAACGGCTACTTCACCGCCGCCAACACCAAGAAGTCCGGCGTGGGCCTGGTGTTTGACCGCTGCAACTTGACCGTTGCCGCAGCATATGACGACGATGCCAAGCTTTCGCTGGGCCGCCCGTGGCAGACGTTCGCGCAGTACACGCAGGTGCGTAAGGGCGACGGCAGCAGCTATGTGACCGGCGTGGATTTGGGTACGAAGAACTCGGCGTATACGGACACTTCCTCGGCCGTGACCTACCTCGACAGCACGATGTCCAGCAAGATCACCAAGAATCGTTGGAATGTGTGGACCAGCAAGAACCAGAGCGGCAAAAGCGTGGACGTGACCTTCCACGATGATGTGCGATTCGCGGAATACGCCAGCCACGATGAAACCGGCGCGCTGCTTGATCCGGCTGATTATAAGAACGTCGTGCTCGGCTCGATGTCTGCTTTGGATGAGGCTCAGGTGCAGGCGAAGCGTGCTGAATTGCTCGCGGCACTGGGCTTCGGCTCGGCGGCTGGTCAGTGGGTTGTGCCGGATGGCGCGTGGCCATTCGCTTACGACCCGAACTACTCGACCGGCACTGATGTGCAGCCGACTCAGCCGGGCGGCAACGCCTCGCCTAACGCGGATTCGGCGGCCAAGGCCGACACCATGCCGGAAACCGGCTCGGCCATCATTGCGGTGGTTGTAGTCGCCGTGCCGCTGCTCGTTGCTGGCTTGGCGCTGGTAGCAGTGCGCCGCAATCGCCAGCAGTGATTGAAAGCGTTGCTGCGAACCGGACCTGGTGACCTTGTAGACGGGGGGCTATCTCCGTTGAAAGAGGTACATTGATGGCTTTGCAGAAAGCCAACTGCTTTCAAAGGGGTACCTGAACCACGAAACCTCGAGTATAAGCGTTGCAATGACGGCGTTTATACTCGGGGTTTCCCATATTCAGTACCCCTCTGAATGCAGTTAGCTTGGATCGATGATCATATCCAAGAATTCACTCGTATAGTGGTGCGTAATGCTTACGTATTTGGGATAGCACTTGTTGCTCGTTGTACATATAGCAATGCCCTTGCCTCCTCACGGGGAAGCAAGGGCATTACGCTACTGCTTAGTACTGCTTAGTATTGCTCAGCACTGCTCAGCGATTGCTCAGCGGCAAGCGTCACAGCACGCCCTGGGCAACCATGGCGTTGGCGACCTTGACGAAGCCTGCGGCGTTGGCACCGAGCATCAGGTCACCCTCGTGACCGTATTCCTTGGCGGCGGCCAGGGAGTTGGCGACGATTTCTTCCATGATGGACTTGAGCTTGGCGTCGACCTCTTCGAAGGTCCAAGACAGGCGGTAGCTGTTCTGGCTCATCTCCAGGCCGGAGACGGCCACGCCACCGGCGTTGGCAGCCTTGGCCGGGCCGTACAGCACGCCGTTCTTCTGGTAGACCTCGATGGCCTCCGGGGTGGACGGCATGTTCGCACCCTCGACGACCACGGTCACGCCGTTGTCCACGAGCTTCTGTGCGGATTCGCCATCAACCTCGTTCTGGGTGGCGCACGGCAGAGCGATGTCGCCCTTGACGGTCCACACGCCCTTGCTGCCCTCGTGGTACTCGGAGCCCGGAACGCGCTCGGCGTATTCCTTGATGCGGCCGCGCTCGACTTCCTTGATCTGCTTGACGACCTCGACGTTGATGCCGTTCGGGTCGTAGATGTAGCCGTTGGAGTCGGAGACGGTGACGACCTTGGCGTCCAACTGCTCAGCCTTCTGAGCGGCGTAGGTGGCCACGTTGCCGGAGCCGGAGATCACGACGGTCTTGCCCTCGAAGGAGTCGTTGCGCAGCACGCGCAGGGCTTCCTGGGTGTAGTAGCACACGCCGTAACCGGTGGCCTCGGTGCGGGCCAGGGAGCCGCCGAATTCCAGACCCTTACCGGTCAGGACGCCGGAGTACTCGTCGCGGATGCGCTTGTACTGGCCGAACAGGTAGCCGATCTCACGACCACCGACGTTGATGTCGCCGGCGGGAACGTCGGTGAACTGGCCGATGTGGCGGCTCAGCTCAGTCATGAAGGCCTGGCAGAAGCGCATGACCTCAGCGTCGGACTTGCCCTTCGGGTTGAAGTCGGAACCGCCCTTGCCGCCGCCCATCGGCAGCGTGGTCAGGGAGTTCTTGAGAATCTGCTCGAAGCCAAGGAACTTGACGACGGACTCGGTCACGGTCGGGTGGAAGCGTAGTCCGCCCTTGTACGGGCCAATGGCGGAGTTGAACTGGATACGGTAGCCGCGGTTCACCTGAACCTTGCCCTCGTCGTCAACCCAGGCCACGCGGAACTTGATGGTGCGCTCCGGCTCGACGATGCGCTCCAGTACACCGGCCTTCTCGTACTCCGGGTGCTTCTCGACAACCGGCTGCAGGGTCTCGAAGACCTCGCGAACGGCTTGCAGGAACTCCGGCTGATCGCCGTCACGGGCAACGACCTGGTCGTAGACACGCTTGATGTACTCGTCAGTGAGCATGATTCTCCTCGATTTGCTAGGGAATTAAGACGGTTTTATTCTATGCGCGCAGGCCCTTGCTGCATAGAGTCTCGCTCGGATAACGGGAAAGCTATCGGCGTGGTTATGGGGTGGTTCAAGTTTCCGTTTGTTAGATTTTTCGGCGATTGCTGGATGTCTGTCTGTGCGTGAATCGGGTCGAAATGGAAGCTGCATCACACCGAAGGTGCGTTCATATAGTGGACATAAAGGTGGACTTGGGTGATGTCGGATGTGCCCGTTGGGAATCGTGCGCCGTAGGGGCCGAGGTCTTCGGCGCGCAGGTTACCGGGTTCGCGGTCAGTGCGCGAAGTAGGTCTGCAGAATCATCGTGGTCTCGGTGCTTACCGGCACCGTGCGGTGGATGAGATTGAGCAATTCCTCAAGGGCGGTGGGGGAGGCCACGCGTACCACCAGTACGAAGCTGGGGGCGCCGGCCACCGAATAGCAGGAGACGATGCCGTCGATATTGTTCAGCTTGTCCGGAATCGAGGATTCGGCTGAGTAGTCGAGCGGGGTCACGTTGACGAACGCGCTGATGGGCAAGCCGCGCTGCTCTTGGTCGATGATGGCCTTGTATCCCTTGATGATGCCGCGCTTCTCCAGCTTCTGCACGCGCGACTGGGCGGCGGAGACGGACAGTCCGGTCGCCTGGGCCAGTTGCGCGAGCGTGGCGCGGCCGTCGGCCTCCAGCATGGTGAGGATGCGCTGGTCGGTCTCGTCAATCGCGGTCATGGTGTCTTCTCCGTTCGTTGTGCTCTGTGTTCACTGTACCTGTTGCCGGAATGCGATGGCTTTCCGATTTTGCCTGGTAATTTCAGTAGTTCTTCCTGTGTTTTCTGTTGTGTGGTGGAATGTTTATGCCTAAAGTCCTAATTGAATGTAATAATTCCTTCTGAAATAAGAGAACGACGAAATAATTCCATTGAGGAGGGATGATATGCAGAAGTTTTCCAACATGCCTCTGTCCGAAGTTGCATCTGCTGCTGTGCCTGCTGCCAGACGGGTTGCTGTGCCGACCGCCAAGCCCGCGAGCTTGTCCGCCGAAGCCCTGAATATCCCGCGCTCCGGCATCCGAGACGTATTCGACCGTGTAGAGCGCGTGCCTGACGCGATTTCACTGACCGTGGGGGAGCCCAGCGCCACGGCCGCGCCGCATATCGTGGCGGCCGCTTGAGGCACGGGCTAACGCACTCGGTACACCAACGTGCTCGGCGTCCCCGAATACCGCAAGGCCGTGGCCGATTACTCCGCCCGTGTGAAGGGACTCACTTATGATCCCGAAACCGAGATTCAAGCCGTTGACGGTGCCACGATTGGCCTGTTTCTGGCGCTGAAAGCCGTGGTAGGCACCGGCGATGAAGTGATTATTCCCTCGCCGTTCTTCACTTCCTATGACGCCGAAGTGATGCTGTGCGGCGGCCGCCCGGTCACCGTGGCGCTGCGTCCGGAGCACGGCATGCGCGTGAACGCGGCGGACATCGAAGCGGCGATCACCCCGCGCACCCGCGCCGTAATCATCAACTCACCCGGCAATCCGACCGGCGCGGTAACTTCTGCCGCTGAACTGGCGCGTATTGCCGAAGTATGCAAGCAGCACAATATTTGGGCCATCTCCGACGAGGTTTACCATCCGTTCGTGTTTGGGGAAACGTTCGGGGAAACGCTTGGGGGAGAGGCAGCCGTGGCACCATCGATTGCCGCGGTGCCGGGCATGAAAGACCGCACCATTGTGGTGGAAAGCCTGTCGAAAACCTACGCGATGACCGGCTGGCGCATCGGCTACCTGCTGGCACCCGAAGCGGTCATCGAACAGACCGGTAAAATCGCCGAACTCATGCACTCCTCGGTGAACTCCTTGGCGCAATACGCAGGCGTGGCAGCACTGGCCGGTCCGCAGGATCATGTGGCCGCCATGCGCGAGGAATACCGCGCCAAGCGCCAGATCGTGCTGGACGGTCTGGCCGGATGCCCGGTATTGCGCTTGATTGAACCGCAAGGTGCGTTCTACGCCTTTGTGGACGTACGCCTGACTGGCCTTGACTCCGGTGAATTCGCAGACCGTCTGCTGGACGAAGAGCACGTGGCCGTGGTCCCCGGCGAGGCCTTCGGCGAGGAGGGGCGCGGCTTCGTGCGCCTCTCCTACGCCGGAGATGCCGGCGAGCTGCGTGAGGGCGTCGCCCGTCTGCGCGCATTCGCCGAACGGGTATGGAACCCCATCACCGGACACCACACCGCCACTTATCACCCCATGGAGGTGTTGGCCTGAGGCTTAAAGCGAGGCTAGGCCGCCAATTCAGACTCGTCGGCGCGAGCGATGGCCTGCTCGTAATCCTTGGTGCCTTTGAACACTTCCTTGGTCCACGGGTTGATGCCCTGCTTCTTGGCGCGTAGCAGGATGTAGCAAGTGCCAGCACATTGGCCGCCAACGCGATTAACGAGACTGCAAGGTTCACATTCGGATTGTTCACGGACTGGGTGGAGAACATGGAATAGTCCTGGAACATCGGGAACACCTGCGCGAACATGCACCAGATGGCCAGCGTGTTGGCGCGGTTCTGAATCCAACCGCCCTTGTTCCAGAAGAAGTTGGCCACGGTGGGTGCCAGCAGCAGCGCCAGGCCGCAGTACCAGGAGTGCGTGGGCAGGCAGTTGTAGGTGTAGCAGAAGTTCCACAGGTCGTAGGCGATGATGAACACCCAGGTCATGTCCGGCCAGAGCATGTCGTCCTTCTTCTTGGAGGCGTAGATGCCGAACCAGCCGGTCATGCAGACGATGTTGAGCAGGCCGGCCACGCCGTTGAAGACGTTGTGCCAGCCACCGTACAGGGTCACGCCTTCGGTGGAGATCCACGTGGTGCCCCAGCCGCGGATGGCGGATTCGAAGTCGGACACTACGGCAATGAGGATGTTGATGGCCACGATCACGAACGGGAAGCACTTGAACCAGTGCGATTTGCCGATGGATCCCCACTTGTATTTGAGGGCCATGAAGCCGATGCAGCCGATGGTGGCCGCGTACAGCTTGGCATAGTGGAACCAGCTGGTCATGTGTACGTAGGTCGGGTTGTTGAGGGCCCAGTCGGCACCCATGGCGGCGGCCGTGTAGATGGTGATGAAGTAGACGGTCAGCACGGCCGGTATGACGAGGAAGGCGATAACGCCACCGGTTTTGGTGCGGCGGGCCAGTTCGTTGGCGCCGATAAGACAGCAGAAGACGAGTATCCATCCGATCCATTGGTAGATGGCGTTGTCGCCGTAGACCTGAAACAGCATAAGCGGTCCTTTCCGTGTGTGCGCTGTGCGCCTCGCAGTCCTCCATTGGGTTGCTGAGACGCCTATAGACGCCGCTATGTTGACGCAGCGTCAATTTCTCTCACGGCACAGTCTAGCCTCAAGTTGACATCGCGTCAAAACAACCGCATTAAGGCTGCCGCGTTTCGTATCGTTACGCGTAGGGGCTGGCTGAGGCGTAATGCTGAAGAGTAACATTGAAGCAATGGCAATCAAGCCGATTTGAGGAAGAGAAGCACACGATGGCGTACTGCGGCCACTGCGGAAATAGAGTTGATAGGCCGGCACGATTTTGCCCGGCATGTGGAGCGTCTGTAGACAGCGCACCGGTTGCGTCTGTACCAGTGCCGGCCGCATCGTCAGCCGTACCGACTGCGTCGATACCGGCACCTGCTGTGCCAGCGCCTTCAGTACCACCATCGATACCAGCCGCGCCGGTTGCCCCATCGGTTTACGCCGCGCCCGCTGCCCCACAGCCGGCACCAACTGCTCCCTTGCCAGCTTTGCCGATTCCCGCTCCTGCCGCATATCAGGCGACTGATGCAACCGCCGTCCTGGCACCGCCGCGCAAATCCAGCAAGAAGCTGATCGCCGTTCTCTGCGCATTGCTTGCGACGATTCTGGTGGCGGCCTTGGCATTCATCGTCCCCAACTTCACCGCCGTCAAAGCGATGCTGGGCTTCCAGCCCACCAATCCGCTGGTCGTCACCTTCGACGCGATCAACTCGCTGTCCACTCTGCGCAGCACCAAATACGAACTCAGAACCCACAGCAGCACTGACGACTCCCTTGACGCGCGGATGTCTGGCATGTATTCGCTGGGGCAAAACCACCAATGACTCCTCCGCGTCTGTGACCATCAAGACAGATGAACAGGCAACAACCCTCGCTTGGCACAAAGGCGCATTCGCCGGGAAAAACGTTTGGTATGATGACGACCCCTACTACATCTACTACCCGGCCGACCAATATGAAGATGACTTAAGGAACGGCGTTGGTAGTGATGTGGCTGAACGTCAAGGATGCGTTGGTCAAGAACGGTGCTTGGGACATCACCGGCGCGGAGCGAACGTTCTACGATCAGCTGGACAAGATGAACGACGATGGGTACTCGAACGACATCGACCGGGCCAAGGGCACGAAAACGTCTGCCGAGGTGAAGGCCGAGGCCAGCAAATTCATCCAACAATATCTCGGCGTGGAGCTGGAAGATAAGAATGTGCGCAGCCAGCTGTTCCCGAATACATCGTCTGCCAAGTCTGCCGGCAACACGCAGCTCTCGTATCAAATCGATGTCAAGGCATTGGCCCAGCACTTTGTGAATTACTGGATCAGCCATGAAGCGCAGTATCCGCATCTGAAATCATGGGTGATTCAGCAGATCGAGGATACCGGTGTGGGCGATGCTGAAGGCGAGTACCGTCAGGCGCTCGACAATGTGCGCAACTGGGACTTCGGCACGGATGAAGAGCCGGATATGCCGACTATCACCGTGGATCTGAACTACGGCAGGAAGCGTCTGATGAGCTCGATTGCCGTAAGCGTGTCCGGCAAGGACGAATACGGCGACTCCTACAAAGGTTCGCTGTCGTTGACGCTCAGCCAGCAGAACGCGGTGTCTGTGGACGACCCCGATTTGACTGATACGGTGAGCAAAGCCAAGGACAACAACGAGCTGGATCTGTCTTGAGCAGAATCAGAATGTGCGGAACGCCGTGAACAGATCATCGACGTGACGTCGCATGTGATTCACAGAACGGGTTTTGGGGCTTTTCCGTTCGTCAGGTAGCCGAAGCATGCGGATTGACCGAGCCGGCGGTCATATACCATTTCAAGAACAAAGTCGGCTTGCTGATTGCCGTGCTGGAGCATCGTGATCGGGAAGACATGGCTACGTTTGCCCATTCTCTTGGCGTTGAACCTGAGGATATGTGGAGCGGCAACGCGCAGTTCGGCATTCGTGATATCTGTGCTGCCCTTATGGATCGCAATGCGGCTCAGCCAGAGATGGTGCGGTTGTATATACCGTGCTACAAGGCGAATCGTTGAACGAGCATCATCCTGCCTATGAGTATTACCAAAAACGAGAACATCGCGTGATGGACACCTTAACCCGAGCAGTCGAGCGTGACGGTTTGGCAGATCCTCGTCGCGAGGCGCGGACTGCTTTGTCGATGATGAACGGCATTCGGGTCCGTTTGGCTCAGGGATCGGGCATCGGTCGATTTAGTGGCCGATTGGAATGCCTATGCCGACTTCCGGTGGCCTCGACAGTCGTGAGGCAATAAGACTTTTCTCGTGAGATACGCTATCGGCGTGTCGTCATCTTTTGTTGCAATACGCAGAAAATGCAAGAACAAAACCCTTGGAATCGGACTGATTCCAAGGGTTTTGTTGTGTCTGTGGAGCTAGCCGGGTTCGAACCGGCGACCCTCTGCTGCAAAGCAGATGCGCTACCAGCTGCGCTATAGCCCGTGAGAAAAGAGCGGCTCGCGGCCGCTTCATTTTCCTGTGGGCCCGGGAGGACATACCTCCGACCTCATCCTTATCAGGGATGCGCTCTAACCAGCTGAGCTACGGGCCCGATCCATACGCTTCAAAAGCGCACAAGTGATTACAATACCATTGAACGGCGGTATGTCAATAACGGCGTGTCGCGATGTCGCTTGCGCCATGATTGCCGGCGCAGCGAGGAGCATGACGAGTGCGATGAGGCTGTTCGCGTGGTGGAAGCCGTAGGCCATGCGGATGGTGACCTTGATCCTGTTGTCGGACGCCTCGAGCCTGGCGTTGGGTAGCCCAGCTCGATGGTCCTGAGGATGTCGGGCCACGACGGCGGATCTTCCGGATGGCTTGCCGCTCTCGTACAACTGCACGATCTGCCGTTTGAACGCCTCGTCGTAGTGGCGGGGATGTTTCGGGTCGGCCATCGTCGGCCTCCAATCTCATGTCATTCGTCCCTCATCGGACTGTCTAATACGTTGTAGCCAATCCACGGCGTCACATCGTCAGGCTGTCCGGGTCGAGGAGGAAATCGTAGACGCTCATCGTGAGGATGCCGTGCTCGTCGCGGACGGGTTTGACCACGTCGCGTACGAGGACGATCTTCTGGAAGCTGTCGTCGATCTCGAGCAGCGAGGCTTCTCCTGCGCGACCTTCTCCGGTGTGGGCAGTTGGTACGCGGATTGGTCAGGGCGCCGATGGAGGAGGCCAGCACGTCGACCAGGTCGTCGAGCTCCTGCGACCTGCGCAGCCCGTTGCGCATGCGCAGCAGCCCGTTGATCACCCCGTACAGACGGGGCGGCTCCTCGCCGCGCGTACGAACGCAGTTCATGAAGAATTACGAGTGATTCGTCGAAGTCTTCGGCGTTACGGCCGCCGCCTGAGCCAGGGCGGCGGCCACTTGTTCGTTGACGGCTCCCTGCTGTGCGATGGTGACGCGGATGCCTCGACTGGCATGCGCGTCCACGCCCGCACCGGCCCCCGCGTCGGCTCCGGTGGCGTCGGCGCTGATACGCAGGCTCGGCAGGAACGGCTTGCCGGCGGCCACACGGATGCCCTGTTCGGCCAGCAGTCGCAGCGCCGCCGGCTCGTCGCGCACCGGAATCCACAGATTCAGTCCGTCACCGGTATGCACGTCCAAACTTTGACGCAGCAGCAGCGCGTGCATCGTCTTTTGCCGGGTGGCGTAGATATGCCGGGCGTTGGTCACCGTGTGGAACGCCTCTTTGTCGGCCAGCATTTCATACAGAATCTCTTGCAGGAACCGGCTCACCCATCCCGATCCCAAGCGTCGTTGGGCGATAATCGCCTCCACGGCATCCTCCGGCCCAGACAGCGCAGCCAAGCGCAGATCCGGCCCGTGCGACTTCGAAAAACTGCGGATATGCACCACGTGTTGCGGCAATCGTTGCGCCAACGATGTCGCATACGCATTGGCCACATCGCCACTGTGATCGTCTTCCACAATCAGCGGCATACCAACGCCATTCGGGTAGTGCGCGAGCAGCACGTCCGCCAAAGCGTCGATGCGTTGCGGGCTGAAGCTGGCCCCGGTAGGGTTCTGGGCGCGCGGCTGCAGCAGGATCATACTGACCTGATGGCCGCCGTGCGGGCCAGACGCTGCGATTCCAGCATGGTCAGCGCACGGTCGAGTGCGTCGGGCAGCATACCGAACCGTCCATCGGCACGCCGAACGCCATCGCGCCATGTGCCTCGATCATGTCGAGAATCAGCGGATATTCCGGTGCCTCGGTAATCACAAAATCACCCGGCTGAACAAAAGCGTTCATGGTGTGCGCCAAACCGTCGCCCGCGCCGGATGCCATAGTCATCGCCTCCGGCTCATACGGCCAGTTGCGTCGCAAAATCTGTTCCAGCATGGGCAGGATGGTCGGCCCGTCGTATGAATTGACGAATGCCTTGTGCGTGCCGAGCTTGCCGAGAAACGGGCGGATGTCCGGCAGCAGCGAAAGGTCCGGCGTGCCCTTGGACAGGTCGATAATCGGTCGGTCCGGCGCGGTGGCCGGGGCTTCGGCCAGCAAGTCGCCGGCATCGTAGCGATGCGTGCGCGACTGCCGCAGTACGAATGTTCCGGCGCGCCCGCGGGAGCGCAGTATGCCGGACCTGGCGAGGGCATGGTAGGCACTGGAGACGGTGGCCGGACTGGTGCGTAGCAGTCGGGCGAGATCGCGTACGGTGGGCATGCGCTGGCCTTCCGCAAGTATGCCGGAGGAGGTCAGCGAGGTGACCGATTCGACGATGCGTTGCGGGGTGGCCGTCGCCTCGGTGGTGAGGATGAGTGAGGATAACTGGCCGGCATCAACGGCCAGGTCGTCGGTGGAACGCAGGGGAGCGGCCGTAATGCTTGGCTCATCGTTGTAGCCGACGGCATGTGCGGTTGTTGATGCGGTTGATGGCGATGGCGTATCCATGATCTGCCTCCCGGATCTTGGCGGCGAGCGTGATGAGCGCGCGTCTGCGTGAATGTTGCCGATTGCCGCCGGCTGATGATCGATGGCGGTTGCCGGCTTGTTGCTGGCTGCTTGACTGCCGATAGTAACGGTCACTGTGGCAACGGTAGTCAAATGTTAGCGCCGCATTGTGCAATGAGTATGTTTTTGAATAACATAAACATTACATAATCTGGATACAATTATTGTTCTTGTTCCTATGTTTCAAAATGATTTCGTATTCGCCACTACTGTAACATTATTAAATGTTCGAGTTTGACGCGAAATGTTCAACTCTCATAATGACATTCACAGCGCGTTGCTGCCCTGACCCGATCCACGGGAGACGGCATCGGGCACTTCGAGAAAATATCGAGGAAAGGACACATCATGGGGCATGATCTTTCGCAGGATGCGGAAATCTGGGACGACGCTTACAAGCTGGACCGCGCACACGTATTCCATTCGTGGCACGCACAGCGCAACCTGGATCCCACTGAAGTGGTAACCGGTCACGGCGTGTGGCTGAAGTACGGCGACGGCCGTGAAATGCTCGACTTCACCAGCCAGCAGGTCAACGTCAACATCGGCTACCAGCACCCGAAGGTGATCGAGGGCATCAAGAAGCAAGCGGAACTCCTGTGCACCGTCGGACCTGACTACGCGAACCTAGCCCGTGGCCGCGCCGCCTCCCTGGTGGCCCGCCGCGCTCCGGAAGGCTTCGACAAGGTGTTCTTCACCAACGCTGGCGCCGACGCCAATGAAAACGCGATGCGCGCCGCCCGCCTGTTCACTGGCCGCGACAAGATTCTGTCTTCCTACCGCTGCTACCACGGCAACACCGGTGCGGCCATCAGCGCCACCGGTGACTGGCGCCGTAAGCCCAACGACTACTCTCGCGGCCACGTGCACTTCTTCACCCCGTACCTGTATCGCTCCGAGTTCTCCGCAACCACCCAGGAAGAGGAGTGCGAGCGTGCGCTGGCTCACCTCGAGCACGTGATCCAGTTCGAGGGCCCGGACACCATCGCCGCCGTGCTGCTCGAATCCGTGCCGGGCACCGCAGGCATCATCATTCCGCCCAAGGACTACTTCAAGGGCGTGCGCGAGATCACCAAGAAGTACAGCATCCTGATGATCACCGACGAGGTCATGGCCGGCTTCGGCCGCACCGGCTTCTGGTTCGCACTCGACGACTACGACTACACGCCGGACATCATCTCCTTCGCCAAGGGCTGCAACTCCGGTTACGTGCCCGCCGGCGGCGTGATTATGAGCGACCCGGTGGCCCACCGCTTCGACGACATCGTCTTCCCCGGCGGCCTGACCTACTCCGGTCACCCGCTGGCCATGGGCGCCATCGTGGCCACCCAGGAAGCCATGGAAGAGGAGCACATCGTCGACAACGCCTACACCATCGGCAAGGACGTGCTCGGCCCGCAGCTCACCGCTCTGTACGACAAGCACCCGAAGATCGGCGAGGTTCGCGGCAAGGGCGTGTTCTGGGCCGTGGAAATGGTTGCCGACCGCACCACCAAGGAGCCGCTGGACGACGCCACGATGAAGCAGATCGTGGCCGAAGGCGACAAGCGCGGCCTGATTCTCGGCGTGCACAACAACCGCATCCACGTCACTCCTCCTTGCGTCATCTCCGCCGACGAGGCGACCCAGGGCGTCGAGATCCTCGACCAGGTGCTGACCGCGGCCGGTTGCTGATTGGGTGACTCAATGGCTCGGTGACGGTTTGTAGCCGTTGCCGACAGCACCGTTCATTGCTGATGGCGGCCCGTTCGGAACGTTAGGTTCCGGGCGGGCCGCCATCGTTGTCCGCCGTTGTGCGAGAATGACTTGCGTGCCTTATCGCCGTCGTCAATCCACCGCTCCGAAGTCCGGTGCGCCGAAATCCGTTCGGTCCGCTGCCGCCGGGCAGTCGTTGGATATTGATGGCATCCATCTGCACCTGACGCGCAAACCCATCAAAAACCTGTATTTGCGCATCAAACCGCCGAGCGGCCGCGTCGAAATCTCCGCACCGATGCGGATGAGCGAGAGTCGTATCGCGGATTTCGTCAAAGAGCGACATTCGTGGATTCTCGCCCAGCAGCAGCGCATGGCTGAGGCGCAACGGCGCTCCATCATGGCATTGAACGAGGGCGCCGGCTTCGAGAACGGAGGTCGTGGTGTAGCTGGTGCCAGCGGCCATGATGGAGGCGTTGCCGGTCGTCCGAAAACCGGTGATATCAGTCGTCCGGGAATTGGTGACGCCGGGCCAGGCCAAGCCGGTACGAATGTCCAACCGTATTTTGACCGCTCCCAAATCTGGACCGACGAACGCAAACGACAAGCGGCGGCCGCGATCAACGCCGCGTTGCCACAGCTGCTGGCCAAGTGGGGGCCGGTCGTCGGCCGGCAGCCCACGCATATCACGCTACGGGTCATGACCTCGCGCTGGGGATCGTGTACACCGCGAACCGGCCGCATCCGTCTGAACCTTCAATTGGGACTGATGGAACCGCAATTCCTGGAATACGTCTTGGTCCATGAGATGACGCATTTGTGGGAAAGCGGCCACGGTGCCGGATTCCAGCGCCGCATGACCGCCTACCTACCCGGCTGGAAGACGCTGCGCCGCGACCTCAACCGCCGCGTGGTGCTGTGACGATGACGGGTCAGGCTTCAGTGCCGGCGATGTGGCTGATGGCCTGATCGGATTCGTTCGCATGGTCCGAATGCGCCACCATCTCGATGGCCGCCGGACACCCGCTCACCGACGAAGACCGCTGGCCTTGGCTCGACACCATCGCCGCGTGGATCGACGAGCGCGTGGCCGCCGGCGATCCCGCCGTGGTCACCTGCTCGGCGTTGAAGAAGATCTACCGCGACAAGCTGCGCCGTCAAGGCGTGGTGTTCGTCTACATGCAGGGCACATTCGACGAGGTGATGGAACGCCTTTCCCACCGCCAAGGCCACTTCATGAAGCCGAGCATGCTGCAATCCCAGTCCGACATTCTCGAAGAGCCGGGCGATGACGAAATTCACGTCAACGTACACATCGGCCAGGCCGATCCCGAACACGAGGCCATGGCCGTGGCCGGTGCCCTCGGCCTGTGAGCCATCTCTCGGCTCCCCTTAGTCTCACTTCGCCACACGTGCGGCGCATCGACGAACTCGAACGGCGCATCAGCGAACTTCAGCTGGAGCTGAAGCAGTGTGAAGGCCAGCAAGGGCGAACCGGATCGGTCCAAACGGGCTACTCAGGCCGACCAGCCCAGCCAGTCCGTTCAGACCGACCTAACTGATCAGAGCGGGCCCTCTGACCAGTCCGAACCATCTGACCGACATGTACTTGTTGACTAAGTGTGCGGCCCGTCATTCGTTATGGAACATGCCGGCCATGTATACAGGCAGGTAGGTTACATTCCCTTCGACTGAGACGTTGCACGGGCCAAGCACATAGCCTGTATTGAGATGGTATTCAGGGTGGGCGAGCACGTTGTCCATTGCGCGATGGCGTTTGTAGGATTTGCCGGACTTCACCTCAATCGGCAGCACGTGATCGTTGCGGTCTTGGATGAGGAAATCGAGCTCGCCAAGCTTCTTACTGTTGTAGTAGTACAGGTCAAATCCGTGAGCGCGTAGCTCTTGGGCCACCGCATTTTCATAGATTGAACCGTAGTTGATATCAGGGTTGCCGTCGAGTACGTCGAGCGCGGTTTTCTTGAGAAACGAGCCGGTAAGCAGACCCACGTCGTTGTAAAAGAGTTTGAAGAGGTTACGTTCCTTGCTCATCTCCAACGGTGTGCACGGTTCGTCCACGTTGTACGCGGCGACGGCTACATCCGCATTGACCAGCCAATCGAAATCGGAAGCAACCGATTGGAATCTCATGTTCTTTTCGATTTTGGCGAAGGTAAAGCGCTTGTTTGGGTTATTTAACTCGCTGGGCACCAAATCGTAGATAGCGCGGATATGCAGCCGGTCTTCTTTGCGCGCGTATTGGCTGATATCGCGGCGATATTCACGCTTTATGTTCTCTTGTATAGTGCGCACGTCCGCAACGCTGCCGTTTGCCACGAACGAGTCGACTGCGGCAGGCATGCCGCCGATGACCAGATATTTGGAGTATAGCTCCATGAGCCTTTGATGAATGAACTCATCCACTTCCTGGTGCTTGGCAAAGCATTCGGCAAGCATATCGAATACGTCGTTGCCGATATGCTGCGACCAGCAGAACTCTTGGAAATCCAGTGGATACATATCCAGCTCGGTCAGGTACCCGACCGGTACCGAGCGTATATCTTCGAGCTCGACTCCAAGTAGCGAGCCGGAAAGCGCGTAATCGAACCGACCATCATCTACAAGGAACTTAATTGCGGTGACCATTTCCTTGCAACGCTGGACCTCGTCAAAGAAAATCAGGGTTTTGCCGGGTACTAATGGCGTATTTACGGCCAGTTCCAGCCTCATCAGTAGGTTTTTGGCATCGCGGGGCCGATCGAATAATGCAACGAGGTCAGGGTTCTCGATGAAATTGAGCTCGGCGATATGGTCGTAATGCTGTTGGGCAAAGTGCCTGATGATATAGGTTTTGCCAATCTGACGGGCTCCGGTGACCAGCAGTGCAGTGCGTTTCGGCGCGGATCTCCAAGCTTCCAGCTGTGTCTCGATTTTTCTTCGCAGCATGAGAATCTCCAGTCATTTGTAGGCCTTGCATCTATGCTGGGCACGTTTTCCAACTGTTTATAGCGCATATTTTACACTTTTCCAACCATAAGAATGCGGTTTTGGCTACGTTTTCCAACCTCAAAATGGGGAGTTTTATACACTTTTCCAACTTATGTATGTGGAGACTCTCTATTTCACGTGAGACGAAAGTGGCTCCCCTCTTTGAGGGGAGCCACGGAATACTGCTTTTACTTATGCCAGGTGAGAGCGCATGAACCACTGGAACTTTTCGAGTTCCTGCACGTGGTCCTGGATGATGTTGGAGCTGATCACATCCAGCTCGTCCAGCTCGGCGATGGCCTTGCGGTCGTCGGCGATGAAGGCGTCATAGTACTCGATCAGCGCTTTGAGATACTCCTCGGTGCCCACGCGGCCCTCGGCGTCGAACGACTTCCACGTGCGGTTGCGCACGATGGCGTCCGCGCGGCCGTCCGGGGTGCCGCCCAGAGTGGCGATGCGCTCGGCGGTCTCGTCGGCCTGAGCCAGCACGGCCTCGACCTCGGGGTCAAGCATCTCGTGAACGGCGATGAAGTTCGGGCCGGTCACGTTCCAGTGTGCGTGCTTCAGGACCAGAGCGGCCTCCTGCTCCTGGCTCAGTCGGTTCTGCAGGATGGCGATGGCCTTCTCACTGGCCGCTTCATCAAGGCCCGGCACAACAAACGCAAGTGTCATAATGTTCCTTCTTTCAGTAGGTGGAACCTGTCCATATAATTCTACGATTTTTGGTTATGCCCCGGGCCGAACGAATAGGTGGTGAATATCACGCGACTATTTGGCATCGTCGCTTTGTGATTCGGCCGGCAGCGGCGCATGGTCCGGGGCGCCGGCTTTGCGGACTTCGATGGTTTCGATGCGGCGGCCATCCACCTTGGTGACGACCATGTTGTAGCCGTCGTCGGAATGCAGCACGTCGCCTACCGCTCCCATCTTGCCGGTCTTGGACAGGAAGTAGCCGGCGACCGTCTCGTACGGGCCGTCCTCCAATTCGATGCCGGTCAGATCGGCGAAGTCCTCAATGGTCATGCTGGCCTCGATCGTGGCCACGCCATTGACGAACGCGGTGCGGGTGGTGCGTTCGCCGCCCTTCTCGCTGGGCAGATCGTACTCATCGCGAATATCGCCCACGCTCCTCGGTCATATCCTCAAGCGTCACGATGCCGTCCGTGCCGCCGTACTCGTCGATGACCACGGCCAGATGGATGCCGCGCTTACGCAGCAGTTCCAGGCTTGGCAGCAGCTTGGAGGTGCCGGGCAGGGAGATGCCTTCGCGCACCACATCGCGCACGATCTTGGCGTTCGGATCGCGCACGTCCAGCAGATCGCGCACATGCACGAAGCCGATCACGTCGTCGAAATCCTTGCCGGTCACCGGGTAACGGGAGTACGGCTGGTCGCGTACGAACGCGGCGGCCTCGGCCAAGGGCTGGTCGCCCTCGATGAAGACCACGTCGGCACGTGGGCGCATCACCTCGGCGACGATGGTTTCGGACGCGTCGAACACATCGTCCAGAATCGTGCGTTCGTCCTTGGAGAGGTTGGTGTTGGAGCTGACCAGCACGCGCAGCTCGTCGTCGGACACCTCGGACTCGGTCTGCTGCGGGTCGAAGCCGAGCAGGCGGACGATGCCGTTCGTGTTCTTGCCGATGAGCCAGATGATCGGGCGGCAGACGGCGGCGAAGGCGTCGATGGCGGGCACCACGGCGCGCGCGATCTGCTCGGTGCGCTGCATGGCGATGCGCTTGGGCACCATCTCGGAGATCACGATGGAACAGTAGGAGATGATGAGGGTCAGGATGATGTTCACCAGGCCGCCGGCGATGCCGGGGTGCACGCCCCAGCTTTCGACCGCCGGAATCAGGTAGGGGGCGATGGAGGAGGCGCCGAACGAGGCGGACAGGAAGCCGGAGAGCGTCACGCCGATCTGCACGGTGGACAGGAAGGTGTTCGGGTCACGTGCGATTTTGGCGACTTTGGCGCCGCGAGCGTCCTCCTGCTCCATTTGCTCGATCTGCGAGCCGCGCAGAGAGACCAATGCCAACTCGGTGCCGGAGAACACGGAACCGATAACGAGAAATACAAAAATCAGGAGGATGTTCAAACCAAGTGACATGGCTTCAACTCTAGGGGAGTGGCACGTCAAATTGGGGTGTGCTGGCTGGGCAGTAAGAAACTCGGCAAAGGGAAGGGCACTCTTATCATTACCGCGGACGACGTGTCGACCGGTGTTTCCGATGCGTTGCTCGCCTTCGACGATGCCGTATGCGTTCCAGCGCTGGACGGCATTACTAGTGCAGAGAGGCTGTTTCTCGCGGCTATGGCCAAGGATTCGCCAAATCCCACGCAGGTGGCGATATTGCGGATCGCACGCTCAGAAGCTCAGCACTTCCACTTTGCCGGAATCGAGCTGATAGCGGGCGCCGACGATCATGAGCTTGTCAGCGGCGAGGGCCTGCTGGATGACAGGAGACTGCTCCACCAAAGTTTCAATAATGTGGGCCACGTGTACGCGCTCGATGTCTTCATGCGCGTCGAGCTCGGCTTCGCGCGCCTGCCAGACGGACATGCCGGCCTGGCGCAGAATAATCGATTCGGCGGCGGCGATGTGCTCGTCGAGGTCGTCCATCGCATCCGCGGCCTCCAGTGAGCCGTCGGCTTCGGAAGTGATGGTGTGCATCAGGTCGTCCAGCTCCTGCTCGGCGGCCTCGATTGCGCCGCAGTGCTCGTGACCGAGCACACAGATCAGGCTGACGTGCAGTTTCTTGACCGCGTACTCCAGCGAGGCGATAACCGCGCTATCGATGAGTTGCCCGGCGGTGCGCACGGTGAACAGGTCGCCCAGGCCCTGATCAAAAATGATTTCCGGAGGTACGCGCGAGTCCGAGCAGGAGAGCACCGCGGCATCCGGGTTCTGGCCATCAAGCAGCGTCTGGCGGGTCTCCTTGTCCTGCCATGGGTGGTCGGGCTTGCCCTCGGCAAAGCGCCGGTTGCCTTGCAGCATGCGGCTCCACGTTGCGTTCGCGGTCGATTCCTGTTCAAAGTCTGACTGAGCCATGAAACCTCCATTATCAGCGGACTGCTGATTGCCATATTAGCGAGTATTCGCGCATAGTCGTGATTGGGGCAACGGCCATTTGGGCACAAGGGTTGCGGGTGGTGTGATAAGGCTCATACGTTACACCCGCGCGAGCCGTGGCTCACCACATTACGATAGGTGGTGGTAAACGCTTGAAGATTAACAATTCCCGAAAGGACCGATGATGACTCTTCTGCAGCATGAACTGACCGATTTCAAGGTGAACGCATTCCAGAACAACGAGTTCCACGAAGTGACCAAGGACGATGTGCTCGGCCACTGGTCCCTGTTCTTCTTCTACCCGGCCGACTTCACCTTCGTGTGCCCCACCGAGCTTGAAGACCTGGCCAAGAACTACGCCAAGTTCAAGGAAATCGGCTGCGAGATCTACTCCGTCTCCTGCGACACCCACTTCGTGCACAAGGCTTGGCACGACGCCAACGAGAAGATCGCCAAGATCGAGTACCCGATGCTTGCCGACCCGACCGCCCTGCTGGCCAAGGATCTCGACACCTACAACGAGGCCGATGGCATGGCCGAGCGCGGCGACTTCATCGTGAGCCCCGAGGGCAAGGTCGTGGCCTACGAGGTCATCTCCTCCAACGGGCCGCAACGCCGAGGAGCTGCTGCGCCGCGTGCAGGCCTCCCAGTTCGTCTACGAGCACGGCGACCAGGTCTGCCCGCCAACTGGACCCCTGGCGAAACCATCGAGCCCAGCCTCGACCTCGTCGGCCAGCTGTGATCGACACTGAATAGGCGGTAACCTTTCCCCTCTGGGGAGCTGCTGAAAGCGACTGGGGAGTGCTCGCGAGCTAGCCTGATCGATATGCTCCCTCAGTCTCACTACGACAGCTCCCTCAGAGGGGGAGCCAGTGAAGAGGAGTTTTCATGACTCAGACCAACAATCTCTATGACGTCGTCGTCATTGGTGGCGGCCTGCTGGCCTGACGGCCGGCCTGTACCTGGCCCGCGCTCGCTACCGCGTGCTGATTCTCGAAAGGACGATTTCGGCGGCCAGATCACCATCACCAACGAAGTCGTCAACTATCCGGGCGTGGGCCGCACCACGGGCCGCGCACTCACCAGACCATGCGCCAGCAGGCTCAGGACTTCGGTGCCGAATTCACTCTCCGCCGAAGCCACCGGTCTCGACGTGGATGGTGACATCAAAAGCCGTACAGCCTCACGCGGCGACCAAGACCTTCGGCATCCCACGCCACCGGCGCCAGCCCGCGCGAAGCTGGGTTTTCGAGGGCGAGGCCGAGTACGCCGGCCGCGGCGTGGCCTACTGCGCCACCTGCGACCCGGCGAGTTCTTCACCGGCAGGAAGTACTGGTGGTCGGCGGCGGTTCGCCGCAGCCGAGTCCGTGTTCCTGACCAAATACGCCTCAAAGTCACCCGTGCTCGTGCGCGAACCGGACTTCACCTGCGATGCCGCAGTGGCCGCCGAAGCCAAGAACAACCCGAAGATCGACGTGCGTTATCAGGTCGAGCTGAAGGGGGCGTCACCTTTTCGGCCAAGGAGGGCCTTGCGAAACCTCAATCTGAACCTTACCCGCACCAGCCGAACCAGAGGCAATGGAAGCCCGCCGACGCCGGCACCTTCGGCGTCTTCGTGTTCGCCGGCTATGTGCCACGCCACCGATCTGGTGCGCGGCGTGGTGGAAGCTCGACGACCACGGTTACGTGAAGTCACGCGACTACCTCAGAACCTCGGTGCCGGGCGTGTACGCGGCCGGCGATCTGCGTCAGAACCTGCGCCAGGTGGTCACCGCCACCGCCGACGGATTGCGATTGCCGCCGTGGAACTGGAGCGTTACGCCAAAGCAGATGAGCGAGAAAACCGGCTTGGTGCCGCCGCGTCCCTGCTTCCCGCTTATGAGGAGTCCGAGGCCAAGGCCGCCCCTCCGCCGCCTCGGCCGCTGACACGACGCCCGCCCCGGCTCCCACGCCAAACGCAGCGCCGATGCCGCAGCCGCAGCCAGCGCCGCCAAGAAGCCCGGCGAACTGTTCTCCGCCGCCGTCAAGCAGCAGCTTGGCGTGGTCTTCGGACGCATGACCCGCCCGGTCACGCTCGCTCTCGAACTGGACGGCACTCCGCTTTCGGCGGAATTGCAGGGTTTCATCGGCGAGATGGTTGCGCTGTCCGGCGGCAAGCTGAACTCGGTTGCCGTTGATGCCGCAGGGCTGATCCACGGCGGTGGATGGTGCTTCTGTGCCTACTTCTTTGGTGGTCGGCGAACCGCTGTCCGTCACCTGCCGGACGGCACGAACTGCCCACTTATGGTTCGTTGGACGATTCCGGCCGCGCCACATTCGACGTCGCCGGCGTCCTGCCGCTCGCCCGCCCAACTGTGCGCATCTGCGTGCCGGCTGAGGGCGACGGCAAGGCCGGCAAGGACGGCAATGGTTCACTGGTCTTCACCGGTCTGGCCTTCCACGGCGTACCTTCCGGCCACGAGTTCAACTCGTTCGTGCTCGGCCTGTACAACGCGGCCGGTCCCGGCCAGCCGCTGGGCGATGACCTGGTCGAACGCGCGAAGTCCATCACGGACCCGCTGAACATCATGATCCTCGTCTCGCTCACCTGCACGATGTGCCCGGAAACCGTGCTTGCTTCCCAGCGCATTGCCTCCCTGAGCCCGGCCGTGCGCGCCGAAGCCTACGACGTCTCGCACTTCCCCGAACTTAAGGACCAGTACGGCGCGATGAGCGTGCCCTGCATCGTCATCACCCACGCCGACGGCACCCAGCAAGTCGAATTCGGCAAAAAGAGCATCCCCCAAATGCTCGAACTGGTCGGCGCGTAAGCCGCACGACCTCAGGTACTCAACAGCAACAACAACGATTCTGCCAAAATCGTGACGTACATCGATTGATGCGATCGATGCGCCCGACTCCGGCAGAATCGTTGTTTTGCGGCAGCTCAGCCTCGGTCTTCGACGGCCTTCGTGACGTTTCTGTCGCCGAGGTACTTGACCAAGCTGATGCTGATCAGGGCCACGACGAACAGGCCGGTGAGCACCGGAATCAGCGCGGCGTAGCGGTGGGCCTGATCAGGCGCGTGGGCAACTACGAACGAGGCCAACTGGTTGCCGGACAGACCGGCGAACGCCCAGGCGCTCAGCGTCAGACCGTGCGTGGTGGAGACGGTTTTGGTGCCGAAGTGCTGATCAAGCAGCACGGGCAGCGTCGAGAAACCGCCACCATAGCCCGCGTTGACGAGGAACAGCATGGCCAGCACGGCCCACAGCAGAGCGTTGCCGATGCTGTTGGTGAAGATCTGCAGCAAGCACACGGCAATCGACATGATGAAGATTACCTGATAGACGGTCTCGCGGCGCTTCAGGTGGTCGGAGAGTGTGGAGAAGCCCACGCGGCCAGCCGTGTTGAACACGGAGTCCACGGCGAGCACCAGTCCGATGATGCCGGAGATGGCGGCGGCAAACTTGGCGGGGCTCAGGTTGGCATACTGCGGGAAGGTCCTGAGCACATCGTGCAGGATGTCCTTCTCTTGGCTGATGAGGGCCAGGCCGCAGGTGATGTTGATATAGAAGGCTATCCAGATGCCCCAGAACACGGGCTTCTTGAGGATTGTCTTGCGGCTGACGTGTGAGGTCGCGGGATCGTACACCCAGCCGGCCGGACGCTTGATGAGCAGGAAGCCGACGAACATCATCACCGCGTAGACCGCGGCGAGGATGAAGAACATGCTGACCAGGCCAACCGTGCCGATGAGATATTCCATCAGTGGGCTGGCAATGGCCTTGGCCAGGCCGAAGCCGGCGACGGCGATGCCGGTGGCGAGGCCCTTGTTGTCGGCGAACCAAAGCATCAGGTTCTTGACCGGAGTCAGATAACCGACGCCCAGGCCGATGCCCATGATCGCGCCATAACAGATGAACACGCCCGGCAGGAAGTTCAGGGCGATGCTCACGCCCGTGCCGGCGAAGCCGACCACGAAGCAGACCATGGATACGAGTGCGGATTTCTTGATGTTTTTCTCCACCATTGGCCCGGCAAACGCGGCGGACATGCCGAGGAAGAAGATGGCGAGTGAGAAGCCCCATTCCACGGAGGCGTGGCTGGCGTGGAGGCGATCAGCGATAAGCTGCTTGAACACGCTCCAGCAATAGACGGTACCGATTGGGATATGAATCAGCAGTGCGGGAATAATCGCGCTGGTCCAACGATTCTCGGTAAACCTTGCCATATATGGACGGATCCTTTCGTAACTGGTGTACGATGACCTGCCGACCCGAACGAGAGTCGTATCGCCCATATCCACGCACATCACGACGGCATGCCCCCGTGAACCATCCGGGCTGCACGAATCGAATCAAATCGAATCGTGCGAACTGCGAACAATTCGCTAAACATCCTTGGTGTGCATTTCATCGGCGCTGCTGGCTCTTGTCGACGCCGACAAACAGAACTATAACGCTGTTATGGGGTTGCTGTGGCTGATTTCTGTGGTCGGAAGCTATGAGCTTTCTCACATCGAAAACAGTTATATGACGGTATCGGCGTGATTGATACGTGACGTCTGCCCGTGGACGCGGCATATCCCTCTCGGAAAACAATGACTCCGTCATGTCCATTTCTTGGTTTGACATGTTTTCGTTTGCAGCGTCGGTGCTCACCACGGTGACCGCGGCGTTCGAGTCGCCGGGCAGGGCCTCGACCGAGGGTCTCATCCTCGGCTGAGATGTGGGCGGTACTATGGATTCTTATCGATAAGGTTCGTGATATGCGGAGATGGTAACGATGGTGACCTTAAAGGATGTCGGCGAACTGGCCGGAGTGACCGCCACCACCGCCTCCGCGGCCCTGCGAGGCAAGGATTACGTCAAGCCCGAAACCACGCAACGCGTGACGCCGCCCGCAAACTCGGCTATAAATCAACCTGTCTGGCCGGTCCCTGCGTTCTGGGCGGTCCGATACCATCACCTTCCTTACCTCGGGCCTCGAGGCGACTATTTCTCCCATCTGGCCATGTGTGGGCTGAGGAAGTGCAAGCGCGACTCGCACATGCTCATCGAACTGTCCGGTATCTTACCGACGACAACGATCCATGTCACGTTTTCGGACGGCATCATCGCCATCAATGCGCCACGTGCGGTCGATATCCTGAAGCGGCACCCGGCCGTCATGCTGGAAAACTACGACACCAGCCTGCCCATCGACACCGTGAACGCGCCGAGCGACGCCGGCTCACGGGCGGCAATCGAACACCTTATCGCGCGTGGCTGTGCGCGCATCGGCATCGTCGGCGACAATCACGATCCCAACAATCCCAACATCATTCCCGGCTCGCGTGATATTCGTATGCGGGCCGCCAAGGAGACGATTCTCGCGGCCGGACTGCCGTTTGACGAGCGCCGTGATTTCATCAAATCCTCGTGGTCGATTGACGGCGGTATCGAGGCCGGGCGCGGCTTGGCCAAGAAAGGCAAGTGCAAGTACGACGGTCTGTACTGCCTGAACGACGGTATTGCGCTCGGTATTCTGCGTGGTCTGGCGGACGATGGCGTAAGTGTGCCGGGCGATGTGCGCGTTATCGGCTTCGACGGCCTGAGCCAGAGCATGTACAGCGTGCCGACTTTGACCACCGTGGCCACCGATTTCAAGGGCATGGCGGATACCGCGCTGACCTTGCTTATGCGGCGTATCGAGAACCTGGACGACGAGTTCTTCCCGCAGACCGTGAATGTGGGCTATAAGCTCATCGAGCGCGAATCCACTGCGGCGTAGAGTCTTGGCCGTGTTGAGCTTCAATTGGGTGATTGGACTGGCACCAGCGGCTGATATCAGATATGCCGAAAGCAGCGATGATCGGATTTAAGTTGCTGGAGATGACAGGATGGATTTGCTCTTTCCTTTGCAATAATTCTTACATGTAAGAACTCTCTGTTACAAGAACCACTATGCAGAAAGGGATGCCTGGATGTTGCCGACCAAAGAAAGTTTGACGGTTGAGTTCAAGAGCGAGCAGAGCGTCCTCAATTCGCATGATGAAATTGTTGACAACGTAGTGGCTCTAGCCAATACTGAAGGCGGCACACTGTATCTCGGTATTGAAGACGATGGCACTGTGACCGGCGTATGTGACGAGCATCGCAATATCAATGAACTTGCGGCACTAATTTTCAATAAGACTGTTCCGCAGCTTCCCGCTCGCGTGGCGCTCTTGTATGAGAACGAGGTGCCGATAATCAGTATTGAGGTGGGTAACAGTCAGCAAATCGTATCTACCAGTCAAGGGAAGACACTACAGCGCCGGCTGAAAGCAGACGGCTCGCCTGAGGTCGTTCCGCTGTTTGTTTCCCAATTCATTAGCCGTTTATCTCAACAACGGTTCTACGATTTCAGTGCGCAACCTGCCCCAGAGTCTCGGTTGGACGATTTGAATCCAGACTCAAGGAACAAGTTGAGAAGCCATATTCGCAGTGCCAATGCGCAAAACTCGTTGTTGTCTTTTACTGATGAGGATTTCGATCGGGCACTTGAGCTGGTTGTTGATGGCCCGTATGGATTGCAGCCATCTGTTGCTGGTCTGCTCACCATTGGTTCGGTTGATGCTATTCATCGATCGGTTCCAGCCGCATCGGCTGTTTTTCAAGTGATGAAAGGCATGTCTCCAAAGGTCAATATGGATCCGTTCGTGTTGCCTTTGGTGGATATGTTTGATCGTGTAGGCGAGCTGATGGAGCCATGGAATCCCAGCCACGAAGTCATGAGCGGCTTGATTCGTGTCGATCTGCCAGACTTCGATCGAGGGGCATTCCGTGAGGCAATGATTAACGCTTTGCCATCGCGATTATGCACGAATGGGTTCGGTGAGATTCCTGGTTGATGAGGATGGGTTGACCATAGCCAACCCCGGAGGATTCATAGAGGGTGTCCGAAGATAACCTGCTTACTGCACAACCGCGTTCCGCAATCCGCGCAGCCCCTGATTCTGAAAGCTGCCGGATATGTTGAACGCACCGGACGAGGCGCGTGGATACCATCTATGCCGGGTCGATTGCGGCAGGCGGTTCTTTCCCGGATTATTCACAGTCCAGTGCTGAGGAAGTTATCTTGTTCTTGCGCCGCGTGGTACCTGACGAGGCATTCGTAACCATGATTGGCGACGAGGAACGTCGACGTGGGGCTCCATTGCCGGTCTGGTCACTGATTGTGCTCTCGCTGCTGCGTGAGCATCGTAGGCTTACCGTGGTCCAATTGTGCGATTTTTCTCATTTGGAGCATCGACGCATCGTGTCCGCTGTTGAGAATCTGGTGGAAGCTGGTTTGGTAGAGGGGGTCGGTAGCGGGAGCTCTCGTTCGTATATGCTGAGTGCCCGAGTGTACAAACGTTCAGAGGGGCTGGCGTCTTACGTGCGCCAGCGTGACATCGATGCCACCCGGCGCAGTGGCCTTGTTCTGGAGTTCGCCGAAAAAAATGATGGTGTCGTAACTACGGCGGATGTCATGGATTTGTTTGGCCTGAGCTATATCAGTGCATACCGGTTGTTGAAGAAGCTAGAGGATGCGGGCAAGTTGCGCCGCGAGGGGAATGGGCCGTCATCCCGATACGTGTTGGGATGATTGGCGCGCGTGAAAGTAAGTTCTTTCATCACCTTTCAATAATTCTTACATGCAAGAACTCTCTGTTTACATGTAAGAATTATTGCAAGATGGTGAAAGATGTACACGAAACGGGGAAGCTCTGCTCGATGTGAGCGGCTTCCCCATATGCGCTGGTGTGTAGATCAGCCTGTGTTCTGC
>SCPN01000609.1_pt1 | contig 54880 bp, 72 predicted proteins | sample 6106831 | NCBI WGS metagenome assembly SCPN01 (sample SAMN10720447, study PRJNA508395) | human gut metagenome | isolation source: Participant 1, 0 month | reverse complement strand
GGATTTGCTTAAGGAAAAGAGAATAACACAGCAGATGGTGTTTTTGAAGGCTGATATTCCGGAAAAATACGGCTACAAGCTTCTGTCAGGCGAAAAACATACCAGGCAGAGGGATATTATCCTGAGGATATGTTATGCTGCAGAGCTTACATTGGAGCAGACACAGAGAGCCTTGAGAAAATACGAGATGCCGCAGCTCTATGCAAAAATCCCGAGAGATGCTTTTCTTATGCTTATTTTTAAGGAACGTCCGGGTGGAATCATAGAAGTGAACGAATTACTCAGCAAAAATGGTATGGAAATGCTCAGGACAAGTGGTGTGCAGGAGTAGGTTTAGAATATAATTTTACCACCGCTGCGGGGAGAACAGTATTCATACTGTGATGGTATAATAGTCCTACAATTTACAGAGGAGGACTTAACCATGAAAAAAAGAACTAATTTACTGGCTCTTGTACTGAGTATCACAGCAATCACTTTTACATTATTGGGATGCAGCTCGGACACATGGCCCAAAAAGAGCATAGCTGTACCGGGAAGCGCAACAGAGGCCGGTGGAGGCGCAGAGAGCAGCGGAACCAATGGAGGTGACGCAGATCAGGCATCAGCAGATGAGAGCATCAATGAGCAGGTGCTTGTAGACCAGGATGGCATCAAAATAACTGCGACTGAATATGTGACGGACAGCATATGGGGAGATGGAATTAAGCTTCTGGTTGAAAATAATTCGGCCAAGGACTATACAATAGGCTGTGATGCACTTATCGTGAACGATTATATGATCACAGATCTGTTCAGCGCGGATGTTGCGGCAGGAAAGAAGTCGAATGAGGTTATGTATTTATCATCAGCAGAGCTTAAAGCTGCCGGAATAGATACAGTAGGACAAATTGAGATGTATTTCCACGCATACGATTCAAACTGGGATAATCTTTTCAAGAATGTATATTCAAAGCTTGAGACCTCTGAATTTGCAAACATGGATACGACACCAAACGATGAGGGACAGGAGCTTTACAATGCAAATGGGGTAAGGATTGTTGGAAAAACAGTTGATGAAAATTCTTTCTGGGGAACAGCAATTTTACTTTACATCGAAAACACCTCAGGTCAGAATGTCGGAATAAACGTGGACAATATGTCTATCAATGGATATATGATGACACCGCTGTTTTCAACCACAGTCTATGACGGAAAGAAGTCGATAGATGATATAACCATTATGTCAAGTGATCTTGAGGCAAACGGAATCACGTCGGTTGATCAGGTGGAGCTTAAATTCCATATATACAATGCTGAGAGCTACGATACAATAGCGGATTCAGATGCGATAACATTTACGGCACAGTAAATAATTTAAACATCATATGAAAGTATGATTATTAAACAGTAGAGCTACGCAATATTTAAATAGATAGGAGAAATTCATCATGAAGGTTTGGAAATTAATTTCAGGTATTTTATCAATAATTTTATTTGTTTTTGTATCATTTCAGTCATGCGCTGCAGGAGTATCTAATGCATTGGAGGCCAATGGTGAGGCATCAGGAAGTGCAGGAATAATTGTGGCAATTCTTATGCTTGCAGGTGGAATTGTTTCAATCGCTACAAGAAAATCCTTAGGTAAGGGTGGGAATATCGCACTCATAGTACTCTTTGGATTGGCAGCAATTATCGGATTTGCGGGTTATGGAAGTTTTTCAGATCTGGCTATATGGGCAGGCTGGTGTCTGATAAATGCAGTTCTTGCGGTAGTTGCACTGGTTATGGCAAAGAAGAACAATTAAATATTACTATTTGAATTCATATGAGGAAGATTCTAAGGAGAATCTTCCTTTTTTGATATTTAAACTAAGACTAAATATGATACAATTCAATTATTCAGCACTATAAGCTTTATTTCCTAGAGGCTAGGCTTAAAGTTTACATAAGGGAAATTTTAAAGAATTAATGATGAGATGTAACCCCACCAAACAAAATCCTACATAATATATAGAAGGGAGGTTTGCGGAAAATGTACACACAGGAACAGATACTTGATATGTATTTTGATCGCAACCAGCAGGCTGTCAGTGCGACCTCGCAGATGTACGGAGCGAAGCTTACCCGGTTTGCAGACACTATGGTAGCACATGAGGATGCGCTGGAATGCGTAAATGACACATACATAGCAGCATGGAACAAGATACCGCCGGAGCGCCCTATGCGTTTCCTTTCTTGGCTTTACAGGGTATGCCGTAATATCGTCTGCGACAGGATTGACTGGAATAATGCTTCAAAGAGAAATTCCAACATGAACTGTATGCTTGATGAGCTTGAGGAGTGCCTTGCAGACAGCAATGCAAAATACGAGGGCGAGCTGTCGGACATTGGAAGGTGTTTATCGGATTTTCTGAACGGACTGGAGACGGAAAAGAGAGTGCTTTTCGTGAGACGCTACTGGTATGGCATGACGATTGATGAGCTGGCAGATATGAGCGGCAGGAGCAAAAGCAGCGTAAAGACCACACTGTTTCGGATAAGGGCAGAGCTTAAAAAATATCTGGATGAGGAGGGCGTATATCTATGACGAAAAAGGATTTATTTGATGGTTTAAATTACATCGATGACCAAATAATTGAAGAAGCGCAGCCGACCGGAGAATCGGCCGGGTACAGTGATGAAATTTATGTAAAAAATCATGAAACCCATCACGGCGGAAAAGAAGACAAAAACAGGAAAAAGCACAAAAAATTTGCACGGGCAGCAAAAGTGCTTGCCACAGTGGCGGCAGTCCTTGTTGTTGCAGTCTTAGGCACGGAGGTTGTGCGGCTTAATAACCGTATAGATGAGCTGGAAACAAAAACTGCAAATGTGATTTCACAGAATAATGCACAGAATAATGTCTATGCAGGGATAAAGAGCGGTGCAAAGCTTGGGGATTATGAAGCGGCCTCTGATTACGGGAAATTGTATGATGTGGTAAAAAAAGCAGAGGCTTCCATAAGGGATACCGCATTTGGAGAGCTGCTGGAGAGTGCGGATGCAACAGGCATTATGTCTGATGCATCGTCTACAAATAAACAGGAGTCGGCAGCCAAAACAGAGTATTCAACAACCAACGTGATGACAGAGGGCGTTGATGAGAGTGATGTGGTAAAGACGGACGGAAAGTACATTTACATGGTCGAGGATGGTCAGATATCCATCACGGATATTTCAAATGGAAAGCCGGGGGAAGAGACGCTGTTTCGTCCTGATTTTGAGGTACCGTCAGATACTGTAGAGGAGCTTTATATCAGTGACGGAAAAATGCTTATCATATCAAACCATGCGGGCGATAAGGATGAGACTATATGCTATAGCTATGATATAGCTGACCCGACGAAACCGGTGCTTATAGGCAAAGCACGTCAGGATGGATTTTACAATACATCGCGCAAAATTGGCAATACGGTATATGTTTTTTCAGACACATATATAAAAACCTCCGATATGAATAAAAATGTGGCGCTGCAGGAGGATAATCTGGAGAAATGGGTGCCTCAGGTAAATGGCAAAGTGATAAGCTATGACTGCTTCTATATAGGAGAGGATACATACTCAGGCACAGTTATTTCGAGCTTTGATGTGGATAAACCTGATAAGACGATAGATGCAAAATGCATTATGAATAATAGCGGCGAGGTGTATGTTTCTGGCAATGCTATGTATCTGTATCATTCTGATTGGAGTGCAAGCCGTGAGCTTACCAAAATCAGCAAAATTTCGTTTGAGGATGGAGTGATGAAGACCGGGGAGACGACATCAGTGAATGGTTATCTTAACGATAAATTTGCAATAAATGAGCAGGGAGGTATCTGTATGTGCTTCCAACCTCAAATACCGGCAGTCAGCCTGTCAATTCGCTTCATGTGCTGGATAAGGATATGAATGAGGTCGGTGTGATAAACGAGATTGCACGCGGGGAGAGTATATACGCAGCCCGCTTTGTTGGAAAATACGTATATTTCATCACATACAGGCAGACGGATCCTCTTTTTGTAGCAGACATATCTAATCCGACAGCACCAAAGCTTTTGGGAGAGCTTGAAGGTGAGTGGATTTTCTGAATATCTGCATATGTGGGATGATACGCACGTACTTGGAATAGGCTATGGTGATTCGCAGCAGAGTAAGATAAAGCTTACTATGTTTGATGTGAGTGATCCGACAAAGCCGGTTGAGGTGAACCAGAAGCTTATCGACAGTTCTGAGAGCTGGAGTAATGAGTTTGTTATACAACTACAAGGCTATTCTTGCTGACCCGGAGAAAAATCTGATAGGATTTACTGCGAATGACTACTATCTGTTTTCGTATGACAGTGAAAACGGCTTTAGTCTTTTGGAGCAGCAGGCACTGACCTATAAAAATACAGAAGGCTACAGAGGCATTTACAAGGATAATGATTTCTATGTGGCAGGAAACGGAGAGATAAAGCATTTTAAGCTGGCAGAATAGCGTAAATAATAGTGTTACGCAATAAGATATAAAGACAGGCGGCGAATACCCAAAGAGGGTGTTTGCTGCCTGTTTTTTTTTGTATAATTTCATATACAAACGATATGTAACAGCATATTTAAGTATGCAATTTAAGGCAGTCGGTGATATAATATCTCTGATTTTGATAACACGGAGGAACTATTATAATGAATACAGCCTCAAAGACAAGACATGTCTTTATTTTGTTTTTGGCAGATATAGTCTGGGGAATAGCCTTTGTAGCGCAGTCAAAGGGAGGGGATGCAGTTGGAGCGTTTTCATTCAACGGCATCCGCTTCCTTATTGGTGCGCTCTGCCTTCTGCCGGTCATAAAAATACTGGATAAGAAAGAGCTGACGGTAAACAGACCTGAAAGCAAAAAGCAAAAGAAAGAGCTTTGGATAGCCGGAAGCTGCTGTGGAATAGCACTTTTCTTTGCGAGCAACCTGCAGCAGCTTGGAATCAGCATGGGCGCAGAATCCGGCAAGGCAGGATTTCTTACAGCTACATATATACTTATGGTGCCGATACTTGGGATTTTCCTTAAAAGAAAATGCGGAGTCAAAATATGGATAGGTGTGTTTATTGCGCTTATAGGCATGTATTTTCTGTGCATGAATGGGACATTTTCACTTAGTGGCTCGGATTTGCTCCTGTTGGCAGGGGCATTGTGCTTTGCGATACAGATACTTGTTATAGACCATTTCGTATCACATGTAGATGCGGTCAGACTTTCATGCATTGAGTTTTTTGTCACCGGACTTGGCTCATGTATAGTGATGATTTTTACTGATATGGGACCGTCTACAGGCGGTATAGCACAGTGGGCACAGTCGCTTTGCACATGGGATGCATGGATTCCGATTCTCTATGCCGGTATTTTCTCAAGCGGAGTGGGCTATACGCTGCAGATTGTCGGACAAAAGGGCTTAAACCCGGCGGTGGCATCGGTGGCGATGAGCCTTGAGTCGGTGGTTTCTGTGATTGCAGGATGGATTCTGCTGGACCAGATGCTGGGTGGCAGAGAAATTTTTGGATGTGTGCTCATGTTTATTGCGATAATTATTGCACAGCTTCCAGATAGGGAGTATACTAAATAGGTTACAGTATAAAAATGAAATGTGATTATTCAAGTGTGGTTTTGCGAATGTGCGTGGGATGAATAGTTACAACGAGACAGGGATTGGATATGAGAAATAATAGTAGAAAAAATTACAGACGCCGCAGACGAAATACAAGAGCTTCACAGATTAAGCTTGTAGGAATAGTGGCTGTGATAGTCGTTATAGCGATTATAATAGTTATATCGTGCTTTAATAAAACAAAAAAAGACAGTAATAAGGCAAAAGACACAGGAACGGCCACAGAAAATGTGACCGGTGTGACTGAGCAGGTAAGTGAGACAGAGGAAGCAAAGGAGCTCTTTGCACCAAAGGAGTCTGATGCTACAGCAGCAATCGGAGATGAGCTTGAGAGCTCTTATGCCGTAGTGATTGATGAGCAGGACGGCACAGTTGTTGCGGGAAAAAATGCTCATGAGAAAATGTACCCGGCTTCCATGACAAAGGTTATGACAGTGCTTGTAGCAGCAGAGCAGGCTGAGAAAAATGCAATTGCTGCAGCGGAGAATGAAAACACCGAAATAGACAGGCAGGCTGTGATAGAAAACAAGCTCAACGAGGTTGTTACAATTACAAGAGAAGCCACAGATTATTCATATGTGCATGATTGCAGTACAACAGGCTTTTTAGACGGTGAGCAGGTGCCTCTTCGCGATGTGTTTAACGGAACCATCCTGCCATCAGGTGGAGAATCGGCATATCAGCTTGCGGTTTATACAGCAGGCTCCATGGAAGCATTTGTCGATATGATGAACCAGAAGGCAGCAGAGCTTGGTATAGGCCAGACCACACATTTTGCAAACCCTGTCGGCATATATGATGAGAACAATTACAGCACAGCCTATGATATGGCGGTCATCATGCAGGCAGCGATGCAGGACGACATTTGTAAAACAGTACTTTCAAATCATACATACAGCACGGCTGCAACACCGCAGCATCCTGAGAATCTGAACATATCAAATCTGTTCCTGCGCCGAATAGAGGACAGGATGACAAGTGGCGAGGTAATCGGTGCAAAGACAGGTTTTGTAAATCAGTCCGGCAACTGTGCGGTCAGCTATGAGAAGGCAGCAAGCGGAAAGACATATATATGTGTGACAGCAGGCGCTTCAAGCGGATGGCACTGTATAGATAATCATGTGTATTTATATAATACATACGGCAAGTAATCAGCACAGCTGATTTTAAGGGGTACAGATATGGCGGGAAATCAAGGCAATTACAGGGAAAAAACCACGCGTAATGAGAAAAATTACAAAAAAGCCAACGGACAGCCGAGACTAAAGGAGAAAAGCAGCCGGGCAAAAAGCGATAACGTATGTCCGTATGCGAAGAAATGTGGCGGCTGCGACTATCAGGGCGTAGAATATAAGGAACAGTTAAAAAACCAAGCAGGCATACATGAAAAAGCTGCTAAAGCCTTTTTGCTTTGTGGAGCCGATTGTCGGCATGAAAAATCCGCTCTATTATCGTCACAAGGTTCATGCAGCCTTTGACTGTACGAGGCGCGGTCAGATTGTGGCGGGAGCCTACAGGAAAAACACACATGATGTGGTGGATATCGAAAGCTGCATGATAGAGGAGCAGGAGTCAGATGAGATAATAAGGGACATAAAGGATATGCTCCGCTCATTCAGGATAAAGACCTATGATGAGGACACCGGCTATGGCCTTCTCAGACATGTGCTTGTAAGAAAGGGTTATGCAACAGGGCAGATAATGGTAGTGCTTGTCCTGGCATCGCCGATACTTCCATCGAAGAACAATTTCGTAAAAGCACTCAGGAAGAAGCATCCCAATATCACGACAGTGGTGCTCAACGTGAATGATAAAAGAACAAGCATGGTGCTCGGAGACATAAACATCACGCTTTATGGCAAGGGCTTCATAGAGGATAAGCTGTGCGGCTGTACCTTTCCGCATCTCACCAGGCTCGTTTTATCAGGTGAATCCGGTACAGACGGAGCTTTTATACGAAAAAGCCATTCATGAGGCACACCTCACCGGCAAGGAGCGCGTAATCGATGCATACTGCGGCACCGGAACCATAGGCATCATAGCAGCGAAAAATGCAGGTGAAGTCATCGGTGTCGAGCTAAACCGTGATGCAATCCGTGATGCAGTCATCAATGCAAAGCGAAACGACATCAGAAATATCCGCTTCTACAATGATGATGCCGGAAAATTCATGGTCGAGATGGCACAAAAGGGTGAGAAAGCTGATGTTGTCATAATGGATCCTCCAAGAACCGGCAGCGACGAGGCATTTTTATCATCGGTTGTCAAGCTGTCGCCGGAGAGAGTGGTGTATGTGTCATGTGGTCCGGAAACACTGGCGAGGGATTTAAAGTATCTCACAAAGCATGGATATCGTATGAAACGTGCCACACCATATGACTGCTTTCCATTTACAAGCCACATTGAGACGGTTGTCTTGCTTTCCAAGGGTGAGGTCGACTCGAAAAAGATTCGGGTTGAGTTCTCTTTGGAAGATATGGATATGTCGGAGTTCCAGGATGGAGCAACCTATCCGCAGATCAAGGAGTATGTACTGGAACATAGCGGATTAAAGGTATCTAACCTGTATATCTCACAGATTAAGCGGAAATGTGGGATTGAGGTAGGTAAAAACTATAATCTGCCGAAATCCGAGGATTCCAGACAGCCCCAGTGTCCGCCGGAAAAAGAGAAAGCAATCCGAGAAGCATTCAAATATTTTGGGATGATCTAACATCCCGCAGAATGGAGGTTTCTTATGGATAGATTGATTTCTTGTGAGTTCAACATGGATACTGCCTGTGTGGAACTGAAATTCTTTGATGGCAGCATGATTGCCATTGATACCATCGCCGTTGAGAATGAGGTTGCCGACAATATGTATCAGCGATCAGAGCTTGATTATCTGATTTACAATGACCCGGTAGCATACGCTGAGCTGATACTGAACGGCAATCCCGAAGCATATCTGAAAACTGTAACTGAATATAAATCTTTATACTAATATTGCAAGAGCCGCAGTCATGTGATTGAACTGCGGCTCTAATCTTTTATTCATATAGTCCGTTGTAACAAGGCAAGGGGTAATCAGTCTCAAAATCTCTGCACAAAGTAATAAATCGCTTAGCAGAAGTTGTTAAAAACTTATCTTTATGATGAATTATATGGAAATTTCGGCTGAAACTCAACCCCTCTACTTTGACAGTACAAATCAAACCTTGTCGCAGAGCCGGAAGAATCATTCGATGCGGTAATACAGCAATTCCTAATCCATTGATTGCAGCATTGACCAGTGCTGTTGTGCTCATTGCTTCCCATACTGGTGTAATGTGGAAGCCAGCCTGTTCAACTACACGGTTAAACACCTCTCGTGTGCCACTGCCTTTTTCTCGCAAGAGAAATCGCTGTCTTTGAAAATCTTCTATGGATATAACTTGCCCCTGTGTCCAGCCTTTATCCGTACCGCATATAACACTCAGATGATCTTCCATGTAGGCTTCCGAAACGATATTTGGATCATGTGCAATACCTTCGATCAACGCACAATCCAATTCATTTGCCAAAATTTTTTGTTCCAGACGTTCTGATTGATCAACGGTAACTCTGACATCAAGCCCTGGGCAGAGTTCAGAGAATGCCTTTACATAGTTCGGTAAAAACTGCGAGCCGATGGTGATGCTTGCACCAATACGGAGAACTCCTTTAGAATCCCAATCACGCAACCCTGTTTCCATATCTGAAAACAAGTCGGATATATGTATCGCATATTGAAGAAAATGCTGCCCTGCATCGGTGATTTGCAATCGTCTGCCGATTCTGTCAAACAGGTGTACTCCGTAATATTGCTCCAGTTCCTTAATGGCAAGGCTGACTGCTGGCTGTGTCATGTGTAAAACTTCCGCTGCTTTGGTGGAATTATATCCATTTTCGCATACGGTACGAAATATTATCATGTGTCGTATCGTCATAACAATCCCCTTATATAAAAATACTTATCCTTTCTGTAAAATTATATTATTTCCGTTATCAGAAATCAAGCGGTATAATGTTAATAAACATAGAAAGGACGGCATTTTTAGAAGTGAATAGCTTGCAAAAATACAAAAAATTGTTTTTCTCCACTTTTGAACTGAGTGCTTGCACTTTTGGCGGTGGATTTGTAATCATTCCGTTGATGCGAAAGAAATTCGTGGAGGAACTTGGTTGGATTGAAGAAGATGAGATGATGGATCTGACCGCAATCGCACAGTCTTCTCCGGGCGCAATAGCAGTTAATGCTTCCATTTTGGTAGGTTATCATGTGGCGGGGTTCCCCGGCGCAATGCTCACGGTATTGGGAACTATATTGCCGCCATTGATAATTATTTCTATCATTTCCATGTTTTATCAGGCATTTCGAGATAATGCCATTGTAAATATGGCAATGGCAGGAATGCTCTGCGGAGTGGCGGCAGTAATCTGTGATGTTGTGATCAATATGGCAAAAACCATTTTCCAGAAAAAACGACTATTGCCTGTTATTGTTATGCTTGGTTCTTTTGTAGCCGTTCGCTTTTTCTCTGTGAATATCATAGTCATTATTCTTGTCTGTGGCGTGATCGGAGCAGCGGATACATGGCATCAAGGAAAAATGCGGAAAGTAGGTGATAAACGGTGATATACCTTGAATTGTTCTGGAGCTTTTTTCAAATTGGATTATTCAGTATTGGCGGCGGATATGCTGCCATGCCATTGATTCAGAATCAAGTGGTGGATATTCATCCTTGGCTTACAATGACACAATTTGCGGATATTATGACTATCGCTGAAATGACACCCGGCCCCATTGCGATTAACTCAGCAACATTTGTTGGTATCCAAGTCGCAGGTCTTCCCGGTGCTGTCATCGCAACGGTTGGCTGTGTGTTTCCATCCTGTGTTATCGTAATGACCCTTGCCTATATCTATTATCGTTTCCGTGGATTGAATATGGTGCAGGGCATTCTTGCCGGACTTCGCCCTGCGGTAATTGCAATGATCGCATCAGCGGGTATCTCACTGTTGATTATGGCACTCTACGGACAGAGAACGCTTCCGAATGATTTGGCATCTTTGGACTTGATTGCTGCGATTATTTTTGTTATTGGCATTTTTGTTTTAAGAAAGTGGAAACCGAATCCGCTTTGGGTTATGGCAGGTTCGGGATTTGCAGGAATCATCCTGTATGCACTTGTATAAGAGAGGAGGCGCAGTTATGAAATACACGATAAAGGCAGGAGTCCTTTATAAAAATGAATCTCAGCTTGCCTTGGCAAGAATAAAAAGTGTGTTGCTCGGTCCGCAAAGAAAGATTCTCAGCATCGCAGGTGAGCTGCTTTTGACGGCAGACGTTCGTTATCTCGATGAATCAAAAGCAAGTTCCGGTGATGTAAGAAATCGGGAATATTTACTGACCGACAACGAAAATCAGTTAGTCGGTTCTGCTCGCCCCGGATATGCAGATGGTGATGATCCCGATGTGGTGGGATGGCCAATTTGCAGAATGCCAGGAGTTGACCATGCCAATATTGTTGTGAACGGCGAGGAATATCTTTTGACCATGCACAATAGCCAGAATTATTCTCTGTTAAACACCTGCAATTCAGAGGTTCTTCGTATTATGCACAAGGGCATTGCAGGAGGATGGATTGTGGAAGATATTTGCGGTTTCGTCCCAGAAATTATTTGCGGTATATTTATCTTTTGCAGATATATAGAACAAGAAAATGAATTTCTGATTGTGTAGAAAAGGTGTTGATATGAGTAAGTATTTGATTGAAAATTTATTTGGCATAGAGGGATGGAGCATTGCCTGGTATGGTGTAATTATTGCCGTCGGTATGGTTTTAGGTGTAATACTTGCAATTTACCGAGCCAGAAAACAAGGTCTCAAGGACGATCTGATATTTGACTTTATTCTTCTTGCATTACCCATTGCCATTGTCTGCGCCAGAGGATATTATGTCGTATTTGAGTGGAACAGTTATTCCGGCGATATTCTTTCCATCTTCAAAATATGGAAAGGCGGGTTTGCCATCTATGGTGGAGTGATTGGCGGTCTGGTTACGGCAATTTTATTTTGCCGCCATCACAAATTTCCTTTGTTCCGTTTTCTGGATTTAGTCGTTCCAAGTCTTGTGCTTGGACAAGCAATCGGACGTTGGGGTAATTTTGTAAATCAAGAAGCGTTCGGCAATTTGGTTACAGATTCATCGTTGCAGTTTTTTCCTTATGCCGTATATATTGATGTTCTTGGAGAATGGCATCAAGCAACATTCTTCTATGAAAGTATGTGGAATTTGTGTCTGCTGATTACCATGCTAATTGTCAGTAGAAAAAATCCAAAGGCTGGAACCCTGACCTGTATGTATTTTGTGATTTACGGTCTTGGAAGATTTTTGATTGAAGGCCTGCGTACGGACAGCCTTTATATTATTCCCGGAATCAGAGTATCGCAAGTGCTTTCGTTATTCTTGATTTGCGGTGGTATTTTGCTTTATATATTTTTTGTGCGCCGTAACAAAACAAAAAATGTGTATTCTGGAAGATACATCCGCTGATAAAACCGCTGTAATTTTTCATCCTCGTGTAGTGTGGAAATTGCAGCGGTTTTTCTTTTTTATGATTCAAATGCTACCATCGTTTCTTTTGGCAGCTTCTCATTCTCACAGTTCAAAAGATAGGCTATTGCCTTATTCGCAAAGCGGTTTGTTCTCATCGTGTCCCAATCGGCAAGCCGGTCGATCTTTGCTGTACCATTCTCAAAATCCAACGAAATATCGCCCCATTCGCCGTCGCAGTCTGCCTGGTATTCGTAGATTGCGGCGGCGATTTCCTTTTTGCGCTTAATTTTGGATTTCTGTTTCAACCTGACAGCATGGATTGCGCCCTCGGCAACCAGAAGTTCCGCCAGTTTGTCTACTGCTTTCCGATAGGCTCGTTCTGCACCGCTGGCTGTGCTACCTTCAAACATAACCGCCAGTTCTTCAAAGGTGGGGCGGCCTTTCCATGAGCCGACACGCCCGCAGGTCATGCAGATCGCAAGGCGCTTTTCAAGCAAGGTCTGCTCCCGGTAGTTCAGCTTCTCAAAAGCCCGCTGTACCTTTTCCGCCTGTATGCCGTTCCAGAGAATGTCGGCATAGTTCCAAGTATCATCAAGGGCAACATCTTCGCCGGTTTCCTCGCCGTCCTCGTCTGTCACATAGAAAGGCTGCTGATTGTGGATGCCACGGACAACTTTCAGATATTCTTCCGCAAGAGCGAGATCACAGTTGTATTTCCTGACAAATTCGCTGATCGCATCCTTGGTGTTATGGTACAGCCATGCCATTGACCGCACCATTTTGTAATTGGTCAGAGAGGACACCGACCATTTTTCTTCGCCCATGCGAAAACGGAGCATAGCATCCCGGATGAACGGATAGATGTATGTAGCATACTCTGCGCCCTTGGTAAGGTCATAGTCCATCAGTTTTTGGAGCATTTGTTCCCGGCAGGAGAGCTTTATATCTATAAATCGGTCTGTGTCGTACAAATCGCCGCCATCCACACCGAGAAAGTCTTTGATGCGCTTGTTAAGCTGCGGCTCGTAGTGGTGTAGGAAGAATGAGAAATATATCAAATTCTTTTCCTGCAAGGCAGACAGGATATATTCGTTCAGACTGTCCACTGCTGGCGGCTCCGGTTCCAGTTGGAAGATGCGCTCTGCCACATAGGTAATGATACTATCACTGTGAGGATTGACTTGGTGTTTTGGTATGTATCCGGTCATATTCCATGTAAAATCATTCAGCATAGCGCACCTCCCTTCTAAGTAATCAGCGGGAATAATTAACTATAATTCCAAGTTTGTCTTGCAGCATTTATATTATCCAGAAGAACAGATGCAGGATTTGCCTCGTAATAGTACGTGCTCATATCCAAAACGCCTTCTTCCATTTCACCCCACTCTGCCGTGCGGGAAACAAAGATTCTATTATATACACACCAATCGCATGTGGTGGTGAAAGCAGCAATATCTGCAAAGTCTTTTGGAAATACAATTCTTCTTCCATTTGATGTTGGCTTAAGATAGTTCTCCATTATTTCTTTGAAATTCTTCAGATCATAATCCGTAGCGTTTTCCAAAGCTTTACAGACAATCAATTCTTCGTGCGTGAATTCTGTAAGTGTTTCTAAATGGTTTGCAAGAATTAGACCATAAATAACGCAAACCTTTGGGCATTCTGCATTTACGGTTTGTTTGAACAGATTGGCTACGATAATAGCCTTTTCCGGGCTGGAGTTTATAGTTGTAAAGCCTCGTTCAATCTTCTTCGAGATTAAAGCCAGATGCAAGACCGTTCAGTAGATGGCCGAGTTTGAAGGTATTGTATTCAGATAGAAGATCATTCCTATTCCGCCTACAATTCCCGCAACTGGGTTTACTACGCCCAACACACCAATAGAGCCAGAACGGATTATTTTGGTCATAGGATTGTCCATAACCCGGCTAAGCGCATTCCCAATATCAGTTAAATCATATTTCTGTGCCATTACATATTCCCTCATTTCGTCCGTAATTTTGCTTCTTCTTCAAAGCAGCCTGTCCCATCTCTTTTTCGTAATCACCTTTGGTATAGGCGACATTGCTCAGCGCTCGAAGCATTTTATCCTTTGCCAGCTTTTTCATAACCTCTGCAAGATCAGCGTCCAGAGTACCACGCTTCACATAGCGGTTTATGGTGTTCAGCCGTTTCTCATAAATCTGTTTCACGGATGATCGTCCGCAAGCTCCCGTTGTTCTCTGCCTTTTAGATTGCCGATCTGCCGGCAGGTGCGGTGCAGCTTGTCCCCCGGTGCATAGCCGCCGCAGTATTTGGTGTGCCGTGCGTTGGTTGTCAGAAACCACTTGCCGCAGATTTTGCATTTCTTCGGTGCATGACCAACACACAGGCCCTCAAAGAGATCAGACCGGAACATCCCCACAAAGGATACATAGTGCATCTGCTTGACCAGCTTCGCAACTTTTCGCCGGGACGGATGACGACCGATACATACTGAACGGAATTGTTCAGGGTAGACATCCAGGCATTGCCCTCCGTGATAGAGAACTCCGGTGGGAAATAGCTGCCGAACATTCTCGGCGAAGCACTCTGCGGTGCGGTCTGCTTCGTTTCCGTCCGATTGTTCTGCAAAATCAAGCATCGCCTTTTGGTATTCCTCAAGGGAGTAAGCCAGATGCCCGCATACAGCGGTATAGCGCTGGAGCATCACCGCATCCAGCATATTTCTGGAACTTCGAACGGTAAAGAATTGGTTACGGCTTTTATGGCGAACTCCACATATTTCAGAGCATTGTCCACAGTAAAGACTTTTTCAATCCGTTCTCTGTGCTTTGAGATATTCATATAGGAGAACGGCGGTGTTTGACTGATAATATCAAGCATCGTCAGAGCAGCTTCCTTTGCAATAGGACAGAGTGCAGAAGCATCCTGTCCGGCGTTTAATATTCCGAGCAGCAGATTGATTTTCTCGCATTGCTCGTTCATTTTTGTAATAGTATCCGCAGGAACATTCAGCGCATCACAGGCAAGCGTGCCGACAGGGAATGTTTTGCCCTCATATATGACCGTATCCTGCCAGAAGTCCAATGTCATCAATTCTTGGTTCATGCTTACCTCCTGTCCTGTTTTTTCATTTTTTTAATTATATCATGTAAATGTGAAGAAATCTACGTCCTCAGATAAGTTGTCCTGTTTTTTGAAACAGGATTGTCCTGTCATTAGCCTGTTTTTTGGAAAATCCGTCATAACCATAATAGAAGGAGCGAAGCACCTGCCAATCACTGCGGGTGCTTCGTGCTTTCCAGAATATTATGAACGGAGGTTTTTTTATGACAATCTATGGAACCATCAAAGCGGCAATCAGTGTCAAGCAAGCCGCCGAACACTACGGGCTGAAAGTCAACCGAAACGGTGGTATGGCTTGCTGCCCGTTCCATTAATGACAGGCATCCGAGCTTGAAGCTGAATGAGGACTATTTCTTCTGCTTCGGCTGTGGAGCAAAGGGAGATGTGATCGACCTTGTGGCAAGGCTGTTCAATATGAGCAGCTATGAAGCAGCGCAAAAGCTGGCTTCGGACTTCGGACTTGACCCGAAACCGCCCACTGCCGCAGCTATAGCCAAGCCAAAGCGTCCTTATATCCGTCAGTTCCGAGGATGAAATGCTGTTTCCGGGTGCTGACGGATTATCTGCATCTGCTGGAAGATTGAAAGTGCGGTATGCACCCAAAACACCGGAGGAGCTCTGGATGATTGTTTTGTGGAAGCCTGCCAGATGCACTGTCCTATCGAATATATGGCAGATGCTGACCGTGCATGATCTGGAAGAGCGGGTGGCATTGGTGGACGAGCTGATGAAGGAGGAAAATTACTTTCTGCAAGAGTACATCACACGAAAGAAAAGGAGGTGGCGCACCATGGCGAAGAACCGGAAAACGCCTGATATGAATTTCCTGTCTGGTTTGATGGGCAGAACATCAACGAAGCTCTGTTTTGTGAAGAATTTCTGCATGAGCGCAGAATCATCTTCGCAAACGGAGCTTTTTTTACGCCCGATGGTCGAGTGACGGACGATCTCCCACTGCGTGGGGAGATTTACGACAAGCTGAAATTCTGTTCCGTGAACAACATCCCCGGAAGATCACCAACATTCTGGAAGTGCTGAAACTGGAAGCGCAAGTGCCTGACTTCCCACCGGAGCAGGATCGCATCCATGTGTTCCAACGGTACGCTGTGAACGGCAATTTACCGAGGGCAGACCGGCTATCGTGCGAAGCCGTCTGCCTGTTGTCTACAATCCCGATGCTCCTGCGCCCGTGATCTGGCTGAACTTTTTGAATGGACTGCTCCATGCGGAAGACATTCCCACCTTGCAGGAGTTTATCGGTTATTGCCTGATCCCCTCCAACAAAGGACAGCGCATGATGGTGATTAAGGGCAACGGTGGCGAGGGTAAATCAAATCGGTGCGGTGCTGGCTATCTTTGGCACAAACATGAAGGACGGCAGCATCGGCAAGATTTCTGAAAACCGTTTTGCCCGTGCCGATCACATCCCGCTGTGCGTAGATGATGATATGCGGATGGAAGCTCTGCGCCAGACCAACTATGTAAAATCCATCGTGACAGCACAGGGCAAGATGGATTTGGAACGTAAAGGCAAGCAGAGTTATCAGGGCTGGATGTTCGCCCGGATGCTGGCATTCAGTAACGGTGATCTGCAAGCCCTGTATGACCGCAGTGACGGATTTTATCGCAGACAGCTTGTGCTGACCACCAAGGAAAAGCCGGTGGACAGAGCTGACGATCCTGATCTTGCAGAGAAGATGAAAGCTGAAGCCGAGGGTATCTTCCTGTGGGCATTTGAAGGCTTGCAGCGGCTTGTTGCCAACAACTTTAAGTTTACGGAGAGTGACCGTATCCGGGAAAACCGGGAAGCGGTCAAGCGTGACAACAACAATATCTTTGATTTCATGGATTCCGAGGGATACATCCAGCGTAAAGCGGATGCGTCCATTAGTTCCAAGGATTTCTATGAAATCTACCGGATGTGGTGCGAAGAAAATTCCCTTGCACCGCTGAAAGCCCGCAGCTTCAGCGACGCCATGATTGTCAATGCTGGGAGATTCAATCTGGAGCATTGCAACAATATCACCAACTCTGCCGGACGACGGGTGTGGGGCTTTATGGGTGTGGAAGCAGTGGCAAGACCTCATATAAATGGGTTTTACGATGTTTCGCCGTGTACGTACGTACCGGAGGAATGGCGGGAATGATTTTGCCAGTCATGCTCTGTACGTATGTACGCAGCATTTACCCCTGTTTTCTCCAGTTATAGGAAACAGCAGCTTTCAAAGCTGACCTGTTTTCGGGCATTGAAAATCAGTGGTAATGGAAACAGCAAAGTTTTTGACCGCAGGACGAAGCTATTTCACGAAATCGTGCTTCTCTGAACCGTGTAACCTGTTCACGGAACAATGGGTGTTTTCACTGTTCCAGACCAAATTGCACGAAACAGTAAAGTGGGATATGGTCATATATGGACAGGACATCACAAGCGAAATTCTGAACGGATTTTGGAGATTGCAGATTTTTCGCTGTTCGGTGTATCTGCTCCGCTTTGGAGTGCAGAGGTTGCACCGAACCACAAATAGAATTATGGAGGATTTTTCAATATGAATGTACGCAACGAAATAAAGGCACAGATCATCCATGCCGGGATGACCATGCAGGAAGTTGTTGACCTGCTCTCGGACGAATACGGATGGAGCGACAGCGTTTCCAACCTGTCCGCAAAATTGCAGCGGGAAAGCATCCGATACAAGGAAGTATTGGAGCTTGCCGCTGTGCTTGGCTACGACATCGTATGGCAGAAAAAGGAGAAGTGATGCTCCGGCAACAGCCCCTCGCATCTCCCGTCCCCATAGGCGCACCGCAGTGCTGCCTATGGACAGGCGTGAAAGATACGGTTTTCATGCCGCCGTCTGCAAGAAATGTTCCGCAGAACAGCTTCATGCAGACGGTCTGACCATGGAAAAGGCGCAGACATTTTCGCCTTGGTCAGCAGAGGTCACCGCAGGACCGCATTCCTCGGGAGAGCCCTCGCGGGAGAGCCCACGGCACTTTGCAGCCAGTATGGATGAAAGTGTCATAGTGGGTTATTACACTTTGAAAAAGTGCCGTTCTCCAGCCTTCCGCTGTCTGCAAATCTCAAAGAAAGGAAAAATCCAATGGCAAGAAATGATGGAATAGACCGTACCGTAGCCAGAAATCAGGACTTGGAAACACTGGCTGACGTAAGGTACAGGAACACAATGAGCGTGAAAAGGACAGCTACAGCAATCAGGACGTCGTGCCGGAACGTACTGCGCTGAATGTTCACTTCAAGTCTCCCACTGACGATTATGTAAAAATGTTCGAGCAGATGGAACAGGATGGCGTGATCTCCACCAGAGGTCTGAAACCGGATGCCGTCAAATACGGTGAGTTGATCTTTGATGTGAACTCTGCTTACTTCTACAATCACGGCGGCTATGAATTTGCAAAACAGTTTTATGCCGATGCCTATAAAGCCGCCGTGGAGATCGTAGGCGGTGAGCAGTATATCCTATCCGCTGTGATGCACGCCGACGAGCGCAACCGCAATGTCCGAAGCCTGGGCGAAGATGTGTACCACTACCACCTTCATGTGGTTTATATCCCGGTGGTAGAGAAGCAAATTCTGTGGTCGAAGCGATGTAAGGATGAATCCCGCCGGGGAACGGTAAAGGAAACGATCACGCAGGTCAGCCGCAGTAAAAAATGGGAGTCCAAGCCGGTGCTTGACAAGGATGGTAATCCAATGTTGAACGCAAAAGGAAAAAAGATTTTGAAGTCGTCCTACAGTGTGTTGCAGGATGACTTTTTTCATTTCATGCGAAATTGCCGGATATACCGATGTGGAGCGTGGAGAGCGTGGCAGTACAGAGGAACATCTGACTGTGACCCAGTTCAAGGTGCAGGCAGAACAGCAGCGCTTGGAAGCTGTGACCGGGCAGGTGGCACAGGCGAAGCGGGGGTTGGAGAATGCCAAAGCTGCCACGGAGAAACAGAAAAAGAAACTGGAAGCTCTGCAAAAGGAAACCAAAACAGCAAAGACCGTTGCTCTGACGGTGCAGGAGATTGAAACGATGGGAAAGAAAGCCACATTCGGAAATAATATCACGCTGACACCGGATGAATGCGACACGCTCAAACGCTATGCGGTTAACGGCATTATCGCCAATGCTGACAACAAGCGCTTGAAGGAGAAACTGGCTTCCGCTGAAAAGACGGTTTCCATCTGGAAACAGCGGTATGAAGCAGTAAGCGAAAAATATATGGAACTGAAACAGAAAGCCCAGCCTTTTCTGGATGCACTGGAAATTGCATCCGAAAGGGTTCGGGCTTTTATCAATTCTATCCTCATCAGAGGAAAGGAAACGCAGGAACACAAACACCCTGCCCAGAAGCGTGGACAGGATATGGAACTTTGATGGAGAAATTGCCTATTGAAGAAATATTATGAGGAAGCGAAATATAATGCGGCATTTGACCGCTGTGTGGATGTTATGAGCCAGATGCTCCAGAAGTACGGCATCAGGTTTTGGATAAATTAGAACAGGATACGCAAACGGTGGAGTTCCGAAGAGATGATCAAGCGCAGCTCTGACGGATAAGGCTGCGTAAAATTTACAATTACACGTTGCGTATTCTGCTATGGTATGCTATAATGATTACGCAACGTGTATTTTTTGCTTTTGTGGAGAAAAGACGGATGGATTGTAAAAACAGAATTATAAAGTTGCGGGAAAGCACAGGACTGAATCGGAAAGATTTTTGCAAGCTCGTCCATATTCCTTACCGGACTATGACTGAATGGGAATTGGACAACCGCCATGCACCGGATTATGTGCTGTGGCTTTTGGAGTATTATATCCGCAACGAGGGACTTATGGTAAAAGGAAGGAATGAGGGCGGTGGAGATTCTGAAAAAGAAACAACTTAAATGCTATCTTTATACAAGAGTGTCCACCTCGATGCAGGTTGACGGATACAGCTTGATGCCCAGCGTGACAAGCTGCGGAAGTATGCGGCATACGAGGATATGGATCGTTGCCGGGGAGTATTCTGACGAGGGCTTTTCCGGAAAGAACATTCAAGGGCGGCAGGAGTTTCAACGGATGCTGAATGACATCCAGGACGGCAAAGATGATGTTTCTTATGTGTTGGTCTTTAAGCTCTCCCGGTTTGGCAGAAATGCGGCAGACGTTCTGAACTCTTTGCAACTCATGCAGGATTTCGGTGTCAATCTGATCTGCGTGGAGGATGGCATTGACAGCTCCAAGGATGCAGGAAAGCTGATGATCTCTGTGCTGTCTGCGGTGGCAGAGATTGAGCGAGAGAATATCCGCACACAAACAATGGCAGGACGTGAGCAAAAGGCTCGTGAGGGCAAATGGAACGGCGGATTCGCTCCATATGGATACAAACTGGAAAATGGAAACCTTGTCATTGCAGAGGATGAAGTGGAAGTAATTCGGGTCATTTATGACCGCTACATTCACACTAATGAGGGTGTTGCAGGAGTTGCAAAATATCTGAACCGCAATGGTTATACTAAGAAACTAAGACAGAATAATACCATTCCGGGATTTTCAAGAGATTTTGTGAAAAATGTATTGTACAATCCTGTTTATATGGGAAAGATTGCTTACGGCAGACGAAGAACAGAAAAGAAACAGGGTACAAGAAACGAGATGCACGTGGTTGAGCAGTCGGAGTTCCCGGTTTATGAAGGACAACACGAAGCTATCATTTCCGAAGAGGATTGGTATCTGGCACAGGAAAAGCGCAAGATCAATTCCTTTAAGCGGGAAAAGGTTAACAATCCAGACCACGCACACATCCTGTCCGGTATCTTGAAATGCCCATGCTGCGGAAAGAGTATGTACGGCAATATCGCCAAGGCGCACAGCAAGGACAAGAAAACACGGTATTATTACTACTGCAAAAATACGGTTACACCGACAGGGCATGAGTGCAGTTTCCGTCTGAATATCGAGCAGACGGAAATCAACAAATTTGTGGCGAAGGTTATCTCCGCTATGGTCAATAATCCACGGTTTGTAGAAGCGATTCAGGCGAAAATCGGAACAGCAGTTGATACAGAAGATATGGAACGGCAGATTGCTGTCCTACAAGGGCGGCTAAAGCAAGCCTTTGGAACGAAAAGCCGCTTGGAGCGTCAGATGGATACCTTGGACATCAATGATGCCCACTATGACAGAAAGATTTTGGACTTGCAGTGCCGCTATGATGAGCAGTATGACACCATAGAGGAAATCGAAGTTCAGATTGGCGAATTGCAAAGTCAGATCCGCAGCATCCAGCAGGAGAAGATTTCCGGAGACAATATCTATCGCTTGTTGCTGGCATTTGATGAAGTCTACCATTCCGCAACGGAAGCGGAGCAGAAGGAGTTTATGAAGGCCTTTATCGAGCGAATTGAGATGTTCCCGGAGAAAAGGAAAGACGGAAGCTGGATAAAGAAGATCGTATTCAATTTTCCTGTGCCTGTTGATGGTGAGGAAGTGAAAGAACTTCCCTTGGAAACTGAAACAACTGTCGAGACGGTAGTCTTACTTTCAAAGGGCGCTAAAGGTCCGGTGGACCTTTGCTCAGCGCGGACCGAAGTGGAACGGAGATTGGTCGACAGTAGAAAAGTGAACGTTGACTTCTCTTAAGAGAATATGGATTTATCAGAGTTCAAAGGAAAGGCAACGTATAATCAGATAAAGGCTTATGTGTTGGAATAGACTGGACTTAAGGTTTCTTCGCTGTATATTGCACAGATTAAGAAGAAATGCGGACTGGATGTGGGAGAGAACTTTAATCTGCCAAAATCAGAGAATGCGAGACAGCCACAATGCACACCAGAGAAGGAAGATGCAATTATGCAGGCGTTTAGGCATTTTGGAATTGTATAGATTGTGGATAAGTAGTATCGTTTGTCTTTCTTACTGTTAAGTAGCGAAAAAGGACATTCCTGAACCGTAATTATTACGGGTCAAGGGATGTCCTTTTTGGTTGCCTTGGAGTGTTCAAAGGACAAGGTAATGAAGTATTTAGACTGATAAGAATAATATCTATCTTATCTAATCTAGAGATAAGGATGGAGAAATCAAAACAGCCGGAACGGACATAGATAAACTTATGCCACCGATTTCACGTTTTGGTGGTGACAATAGGGCTAAGAAGAAACAGGGAGTAATTTGATTTTACAATTTTGGATTCCTCCGTCTCAACTTCCGATGCTCCTTTGCCGGTTTGGAACGGGAAAATATTTCTTTTAATCAATGATATTTTTGACCATGCTTTGATAGTCAATGTCGCTGGCGGTATTGCTATCTTTCATATGAATATTTCGCAGGTCAGAGACAATCGGTTTCAAATCTTCTGACAGAATATTCATATAATATTGTTCTGCTTCAATGTGTGAATTATCAAATATGCTTGCAAATGCATCAGTAGAATCGGCACCAAGCTCTGTTAATTTGCATCTCATTACATCAAGAAAAGCATTTGCTATCTGAATTCCCTTATCGTTAAATTCATCAATATAGATTTCTAGATAATTCAAATTGGCTGCCAAAACAAATTATGTACGGAAAGTGGAGCAGAAATGAGAAAGAAGTATTATGAATATGAAAAGTGTTCCTGTATGACAAAATCAAATTGACTAATACTGATTAGCAATATATAATATAGACAAAACGAAAATGACATGAACGGAGGGACAAAGAAGTGGAGAAGGTAATAACACTTGAGAAAGCATTAAAAAGAATTGAAGAATTAGAAAATGAAAACGCCAAGCTGCGCGAAGAACTGGAATATTATAAAAATCGTAAATTAAGCGGAAGGCAGAAGCATAATGCAAAATGGATGGCAATCTACAATGATTTTGTTGCCGGTTATGAAAGTGGAATGACTATGATAGAGATTGCAAGAAGGAATAATGTCAGTGAGAGAACGATTTACAGGTATAAAGCGTATTATGACAAGATGAGGAAAGTGGAAGTTGATGAGTAGATCATTTTTATTGCGTAAAATGGTTGTATGGATTTTGTGGTCACAAATTGTGACCGCAAGACAAGGAAGGAAATCTTATGGCAGAAGAGAAGAAAGAAGAGATTGCAGTAATTGAAATTACAGAAGAGTATATGAAAGAAAGAATTTATGAAATCAGAGGTCAAAGAGTAATCTTAGACTCAGATCTTTCTGAAATATATGGTTATACCACAAAAGCATTCAACCAACAGGTAAAAAATAATATTGAGAAATTTGATGAAGATTTTATGTTCGAATTAACGGATGATGAGGTAGAAGATTTGCGGTCAAATTTTTTGACCGCAAATCTTAACAGTAAGAGTAGATATAATCCTCATGTATTTACAGAGCAAGGACTATATATGCTGATGACTGTTTTAAAAGGGCCATTGGCTGTTAAACAGAGTAAGGCATTAATAAGAACCTTCAAAAGAATGAAAGATTACATATTAGAAAATCGTGATTTAATCGGTCAGAGAGAGTTACTTCAGTTAAGTATGGAGACTGCAAATAACAGAATTGAAATCAGCAAAATCAATTCTGATATGATATCTCTTGAAAAACAGATTTCTGATGTTGCAGAAGGATTGAAGGATGTAGTGACGAAATCTGAACTTGCGGATATGATGAACAGTTTTATTTCAGATGATGATGAAAAATGGCTTATGTTTAACGCAAAATTTAGTAGTGCGGATGAGGTTTACGAGTCTATTTATAGGCAGGCAAAGTCATCAATATATGTGGTTGATAATTATATTGGATTAAGAACGCTGGTGCATCTTAAGAATTCTCCAACAGGAGTAAATATTATTTTATTTAGCGATAATGTTGGGAATAATAAACTTCACAACATAGAATATACGGATTTCCGTAAGGAATATCCAACTGTAAAACTGTCAATGAAGAAGACTGGTGGCATATTCCATGATCGGTTTATCGTGTTGGATTATGGAACGGCGGATGAGAGAGTCTTTCTGTGTGGTGCTTCTTCCAAGGATGCCGGGGCTAGAATAACAAGCATCGTTGAGGATTACGGAACAGCCAAATACAACTCTGTTATTGCAGGATTATTGAAAAATTCGCCATTAGTATTACCGAAATAGGAGTGTGAGATTATTGAAGAAGAAAAGAGGATGGAATTGACAGTTCAAAAGAAGCCGGTAAACTGCTTATATCTATTATTGCTGCTGTAGCAGAGATGGAACGTGAGAACATAAGAGTACAGTAAATGCCACAGGACATAAATGTGCTTTTCGATGTAACATTGAACAGTCTCAGATTGATGCTGACAGCATATACGGCTTTTTGAACGCATTTAATGAATTATATGCAGAATATACGGATGCTGAAAAGAAACAGTTTATGCAGGCATTTATTGAGCTTATCGACATCTTTACGGAAAGACGAGAAGATGGTAATTAGATTAGGAATATCAAATTTCAGTTTCCGACACTTGAAACGGTTTGTTTGTTGTCGCGAGTGTAAGCGTAAAATCAACGGTATTAATGAAGAAAAATATATTCCATCTTACGTGCAAATGGTGTAGAATAATACCAATACACGGAGGACAAACATGAGAACGCTATATACATTTGACAAACACAATTATTCCGATGATATGGAGGTATTTGAGCGCTTCGCGGTGCGTGCGGTTATTATCAGAGACGGAAAGCTTGCCATGCAGCAGGCCGGTGAGGGCTACTACAAGATACTGGGCGGCGGCATCGATGCAGGCGAGACCAACGAGGTGGCGCTGGCACGGGAGGTGCGCGAGGAGGCAGGGCTTCTGTCGTGCCGGAAAGCATCAGGGAGTGTGGCAAGGTCATAGAAAAGAGACGTGATATATTTGAGGCATGATAAGATATATTACTGTCACACCTACGTGTATTTCTGTGATGTGAAGGACGAGCATGTGGCAGCACAGATGACAGACAGCGAGATAAGGCTTGAGTATCATCTGTCATGGGCTACGCCGGATGAGATAATAAAGGCCAACAGCGCTTTTCTTGATAAAGAATGGATAGCAAGAGACACTAAGATTGTTGAGTTGATAAAAGAAATGTGTTAAAATAATGCCTGGATGTAAATCCGGGCATTTAATATAAGGAGAAGCAGTATAAATGGATAAAAATAAAATCAAAAATAAATTAAAGGATGATCCGGCCTTCACTCTTGAGGTGCAAAACCCGGAGGTTGAGGCGCTGATGACACAGTATTCAAGCGACAAAAAGGCGGAGACGCTCAATAAGCTCATTGAAAAATGCACTAAGAGCAGATTCCTGGTACCTGCGAATGTCGGAGAGAACAACAAGCCGATTCCGCTATTTATTAAAAACGGTGAGGGAGAGGCTTTCATGCCGATTTATACATCAAAGGCACAGCTTTCTAAGGATCATCCGTCACCATGCATTGTAAATATGCCGTTTCTTGCAGTCAACAATATGGTGGCAAATAAAGAGTCAAAGATTAATGGTATCGCATTCAACCCGTTCACTCACAATCTGATTTTCAAAAAGCCTCTTGTAGAAAAGATTGAGGCAGTGGAAAAGGCCAGAAGAGAGGGACATCCTACATCACAGACAAAGGGCAAGACTGTACAGATGACAGCAGAGCAGTATGTCATCTTTGAGCGTATGCAGTATGAGCATATTTTCCTGCCGGCAAAGATGTTTGAGGGCGGCAAAGAGTTCATGGACCGACTTGCCGATGAGAAGGAAAAGCTAATAGATGAGCTGTACGAGGAGGCATATCAGCAGAAGCGTATGTATCCATATATGGAGGAGGATTTCTCTGTTATGTCTATGCAGATTTCTGATACGCTTAATGTCACCAGAGTCGATTTCCCGACAAGAGATATGGCTCCAAACTGCGCAATCCGTGCTTATCTCGTGTGGGATGATGCTGCGTCACAGGGCAGATATTTTGTAATTGATGCGAAGGGCGATAAAACTACTGAGCTGGCTGAGATTACAGAGGATTACAAGCGTCTTGGATATGGAGCTGCACCGGTTGAGGGTGCTGAGCTTCAGACTGTTCTTGACCTGGTTAAGAAAAGTGCAGAGGAACAGAATTAGAAAAGTAATGTAGGGCAGGATATATAAGGGAGGTCGTGTATGAAGGAGTTTTTAGGCAGAATAAAGGCTGATTTTCTATTGTCATCAGTGCTTTGCATAGCGCTGGGACTGGTGTTTATCATATGGAGAGCTTCGGTGCTCACGATTGTGGCCAATGTGCTTGCGGTAGTGCTTATCATCATCGGAGTGGTCTATATGTGCAGCTATTTTTTGAGCATAGTCACAAACGGGCTTTCGGCACTGCTTGGACTTATGGTTTTGGCAGTGGGTATATGGTTTCTGGTACAGCCAAAGGTTGTGGTGAGCCTGATACCTATAGTCATCGGTCTGGTGCTCATTTTTCACAGCATCAGGAGCATTATTGAGGCGGTGGATGCCAGAAAATACGGTTACGGAGGCTGGAGTGTCGGCCTGATTTTTTCAATAATCAGTCTGATTTTTGGAATAATCTGTGTGACAAATGCATTTGATGTAATGAAGACAGCCACTGTTGTTGTCGGTATCATACTGATTTTCAACGGAGTGTCCAATATCTGGATTACAAGCCGTGCTACAAAGGCGGAGAGCGCCTACAACAAGCAAAAGGAGTTTGAGGCAACGTTTGTTGAGGATAGAAAAGAGGACAATTAAGCAGTAACAGAAAGGCGACAGAATGCGTCGGATGGAGTTTAAGATGGAGAGACCCGGACTTACCAAGGTCGGTGACCATCTGAAGGTAACAGAGAGCAAGCTTCCGACTTCATATTATTATACGATAGAGCATGCGATTGCCATGTCGGGAAACTACGTGGTCAGCGAGAGGCTCAAAAGCCGTGAGGGCGATGTCGTGGATGTGAGGGAGACTGAGAAGGGCTACTTTGTCACGATGGAGTTTGATGAGTAATGACACAGCAAGGTAAGAATGCAATAGATCTGGTGCTCGCTGAGAGCCTTATAGAGCTTTCAGCGAAAAAGCCAATCGATAAGATTACAATTAAAGAGATAACGGACAAGGCCGGAGTTATCCGCCCCACGTTTTACAATCATTTTCAGGACAAGTACGAGCTGATAGAGTGGATTATCAAAAGCGAGCTGCTTGAGCCCATCAAGCCACTGCTCAATGCCGGAATGATTTTTGAAGCGATTGTGCTGATGCTCAATAATATCTCGGCAAACAGTGTTTTTTACAAGAAAGCATTAAAGCTGGAGGGTGGCTGTGACGTTTAATCAGATTGCCATGAAGTGCGTCTGCGAGATGTTTATGAATATCATAAACGAAAAGAGTACAGGAAAGAAATCCAAATACCGCTGGCTCACACCGGAGGTGATTTCTACATATTATGCGCAGTCGTTGTGCTTTATCACGGAGGGCTGGATAGACCAGGGCATGGATGACATCGAGCCGAAGGAGATGGCTGAGGCATACATGTATCTGATTACGCGCTCGATGGATGATATACTAAGTGAGCTGTAGAGGACAATTGTCATGGAAAATGACGGCTTAAGCAAGCTCATAAAGCAGAATCATAAAGAGGCATGTGTTCATATAAATATAAAAATGCTGTGAAAAAGTGTCAGAAATCAAATACAATATCATATATGTGTCATATCGGATATACAAATTGATGGATTTGTATATCTCACATGACAAATCGAAGAGATTGAATATTTATTTATTCGGTCTTTTTTTTTATACTTCAATACGAATAAAAAGAAAGAGTGGTGAATCTAATGATTAAATTTGGAAAAGGAGTCGTAAAACATCGTGTGCTGATACTGATAGTTGCATTTGCACTGCTTATACCGTCGGGAATCAGCTTTATCAACACGAGAATCAACTTTGATATCCTTTCTTATCTGCCAAGCCAGATAGAGACTATGAAGGGCCAGGATATCATGGTAGATGAGTTTGGAACCGGAGCGTTGTCATTTGTGATCTTGGAGGATATGAAGGATCAGGACATAGAGACTCTGGCTGATGACATTGAGGACCTTAAGGGTGTAAATGATGTCATCTGGTACGGAACAATCGCTGATTCCACATTGCCAAGAGAGGCAATTCCGGATGAGGTGTACGATGCATTCAACAACAAGGATGCAAACAGCCAGCTCATGCTCGTCACCTACAGTGATACAATGGGTTCGGATGAGACAATGGAAGCCGTCAACAAGATGGATAAGATGGTGAAAAACCACTGCTTCGTAGCAGGAATGGCAGCGGTCAACGCAGATACAAAGACACTTGTTATGCAGCAGGCTCCTATATATGTCATCATAGCAGCATTGCTTTCAATGCTTGTCATGGGAATTACAATGGATTCAATAATTGTTCCGATGTTATTCCTCCTAAGCATAGGAATGGCTATTATCTATAATCTGGGAACAAACTTTATACAGGGACAGATTTCATACCTGACACTGGCACTGACAGCAGTATTGCAGCTCGCCGTAACAATGGATTACTCGATTTTCCTGTGGCACAGCTATCAGGAGCAGATAGACAGATATGACGGAGACAAGAAGCGAGCCATGGCACATGCCATTTCCCACACAATTGTCTCAGTAACAGGAAGCTCAATCACAACAATCGCAGGCTTCGTAGCCCTCTGCTTCATGAGCTTTACACTTGGACTTGACCTGGGAATCGTAATGGCAAAGGGCGTTGTATTCGGAGTTATCGGATGTGTAACAATTCTCCCTGCACTGATCCTTGCATGTGATAAGGCAATCGAGAAGACAAAGCACAAGATTCTCATGCCTGATGTTTCCAGGATTGCAAGCTGGGTAACAAATCATTATAAGATACTTGCAGTGATTTTCATCGTAGTGCTCATCCCGGCAATATACGGATACACTCATGATCAGGTCTACTATGACCTTGCAGGAACCATGCCTGACAGTGCATTCAGTAAGCAGGCCAATGAAAGAGACTCGACAAGGAGTATGCTATGGGTGCCACACATATCATCATCGCGCCGAGCGATATGTCAAAGGCAGACAGCATAAGCATGATAGATGATATAAAGAAGGTCGATGGAGTAAAGCTTGCGGTATCGCTTGACTCAATACTCGGACCTACCATACCGGATGATATGGTGCCGGATGAGGCAAAGGAGATATTCAAAAACGGTGATTACCAGATGATGCTTGTTTCATCAAAATATGCGACAGCATCTGATGAGGTAAACAACCAGATTACAGAGATTAAAAAGATAGTAAAGAATTACAGCGAGGACGCAATGCTTATCGGTGAGGCACCTTGTACAAAGGATCTTATCACTATCACAGATACAGACTTTAAGCGTGTAAGTGCAGTATCAATCGTATTGATATTCCTTATCATCCTCGTAGTATTCAAATCAGTATCGCTTCCAATCATACTTGTAGCGGTCATCGAGTTTGCAATCTTTGTAAACATGGGAATTCCGGGATTTACAGGAACAAAGCTTCCGTTTATCGCGAGCATCGTAATCGGAACCATACAGCTTGGTGCAACGGTTGACTATGCGATACTTATGACCACAAAGTACAGAAAGAACAGATACACCGGAATGGACAAAAAGCCGGCAATCACAAAGGCACTTGCAGATTCGACAAACTCAGTTATTGTCAGTGCACTCTGTTTCTTCGCCGCAACCTTTGGTGTAGGACTTTATTCAAACATTGATATGATCAGTTCTATCTGTATACTGCTTGCACGAGGCGCAATTATCAGTATGTTTGTAGTAGTATTTATACTTCCGTCAATGTTTATGATTTTTGACAAAGTAATATGTGCCACAAGCGCAGGCTTTAAAAACAAGAACCTGACAGCTTAGTAATCTGATTAATCATAAATGAGGGATAAAATACTTTTTGACCCTCATAACATAAAAATATGACCTCAAAAACAAAATCAGGAGGAATAAGACATGAAATTACCAGAATTGAAAGAAAAGTTAAAAAGTAAATATATTGTCCGTGTTGTAGCCGGAGTCCTCACAATAGCACTTGTAGGTACAGGAATCGGAGCAACAGCGGTTTTTGCAGAGAAGAACAGCACTGCAGTCACAGCCGAGGCAGACAGCACAACAGGAAGCAGCAAGGATGCTGATGACATAGCAGATAAGCTCATGGACAGCGTATCATTAAAGGATAACGATGCAGACAAGGACGAGAGCGTATACCTCATCTCAGATGCAAACGGCAACGTAAACAAAACAATCGTAGTAGATCACCTTAAAAATAAAGACAAAAAGGATACCTTGGAGGATGCTTCAAACCTTTCAGATATCGAGAACGTAAAGGGCAAGGAAAAATTCACACAAAGCGGTGACAAGCTCACCTGGCAGGCCGGTGGCAAGGACATTTACTATCAGGGCACAGCAACAGAGGAACCGCCTGTAACACAGAAGGTTACATATTACCTCGATGGAAAAGAAATCTCACCTGAGGACCTTGCGGAAAATCAGGAAAGGTCAAAATCCGTTTTGACTACACAAATACCACATCATATACAGAGACAGTAAATGGCGAGAAGCAGACAGTTTCCGTACCATTTGCAGCAGTAACAGGACTTGTACTCGGTGATGGCTTCGAGAATATTGAAGTGACAAACGGAAAGGCTGAGGTAAGCGACTCATCAAGCGTAGTGCTCGGCTATGCACTTCCGGGTTTAAAGGACAGCCTCGGAATCAAGGACGGAGATCTTGATGGCGATGTAAATATCCCTGAATATATGGAAATGACAGCAGATGTGAAGAATTTCTCAATGCCTGCAGCCATGACCTTCGTGGTCAACGCATCTGATTATGTAAGCACAGACGGAATTGACACATCAGACCTCGATGACATGATAAATGACTTAAAGGATGCCTCAACACAGCTTCAGGATGGCTCAAAGACACTGGCAGAGGGTACTGACACACTTGCTGACGGACTTTCAACATTGCAGAGCAAGCTCGGCACATTCGCATCAGGAGTTGGCACACTGCAGAGTGGACTTAAGACATATACTGATGGTGTTAGTACATTAAGTGGTGGACTGAATACACTTGGAAACAGTACAGGAGCCCTTGTTTCAGGAGCAGATAAGCTTAATAGTGGAGCAGGTCAGCTTGCAAGTGGAAGTGCAACACTTAAGGATGGACTTAAGGCGTATACAGATGGAGCCAGCACACTCAATGGTGGACTGAATACACTTGGAAACAGTACAGGTGCATTAGTTGATGGAGCAGATAAGCTTAATAGCGGAGCAGGACAACTGGCAAGTGGAAGTGCAACACTTAAGGATGGCTTGAAATCATATACGGATGGAGCTAGTCAGTTAAATACAGGCTTGAACCAGCTTAATGACAACACAGGAAGTCTTGCAACAGGTGTGACCAGTAATGATGGGGCAAAACGCTTCGGATGGTATTAATGCTGCAAACAAGGGCGCAGCAGGAGTATCTGCAGGTGCAGCACAGCTAAAGACAAGTATATTGATACGGCAAAAACAGGAGCTGATTCTCTTGCAGCAGGAGCAAAGCAGGTTGATGAAGGAGTTGGTCAGTTGACACAATCTTTATCAGATATGCCTGAAACAATCAAAACCAATATAAATAAATCTCTGGAACCACTGAATGAATTAAATGTCGGAACATTATTTAAAACTCTTGGATATATTGATACAGATAAGATTACAGCAGACAATGTATCAGCAGCAGCGGATGCAGCAGTAAACAATGCAGGAGATATAATAGATGCTTTGACTAATATGCAGAATCAGAATCCATCTGCAACTTATAATCAGATACTTGTTGGTCTATCTCAGGGAAAAGGTGCTGTATCAGTATATTCTGCCGTGAACCAAAGTGTAACAGACAGTGCTTCCACAGTGCAAGCTTTAAAGGATGGCTCAGCAAAGGTATCAGATGGTGCGTCATCATTAGATGCTGGTTTAGGACAGTTGTCAGATGGAGCATCTGAGTTGTCAAGCGGAGCTTCTGATTTAGCAAAAGGAACTACACAGCTTGCAACAGGAGCTACAGAGCTTCAGACAGGCACACAAAGTCTTGCAGATAAATTACCAGAGCTGACAAAAGGAATCACCAGCCTTGTAAATGGTTCAAACGAGTTAGTTAAAAACAATGATACACTTAATGTCGGAGCAACAGCACTCAATGCCGGAGCAAGCCAGCTTTCAGCCGGAACACAATCACTTATGAACTCAGTACCGGCGCTTACAAGTGGAATCAAGCAGCTTGTGGATGGCTCAAATACATTAGTAGCAAACAACGATACATTAAATGCCGGAGCAACAGCACTCAATGCCGGAGCAAGCCAGCTTTCAGCCGGAACACAGTCGCTCATGAACTCAGTACCAACGCTCTCACAAGCGGATCAAGCAGCTTGTAGACGGTTCAAACACACTTGTAGCAAACAATGCAAAGCTCAAAAGCGGAGCATCACAGCTTGCAGATGGAACAAATCAGATAGTTTCAGGTGTTGACCAGCTCACGACAGGATCTAAGACACTTTCAGAGGGTGCACACACACTTGCAGACGGTATGGTACAGTTCAATGAGGAAGGAATCAACAAGATTCTCGACGCATATAACGGCGACTTAAAGCCATTCACCAACAAGCTTCAGGCAGTAATTGACGCAGGTGAGGAATATCAGACATACTCAGCAATCGCTGATGGACAGACGGGCAGCGTTAAGTTCATATATAAATTAGCTTCAATAGATGCTAAGGCAGATAGCGACAAATAATTAATTAAAGGATGTTTAAACATTAGGGGGAGGCAAAAATGGGCTGGATAGAATATCTGTTAATCGTGGCGGGAAGCTCACTGGAGATTTTCGTTGCGATGGAATGTCAGGGATCCCTGATCCAGAAAGTAAATAAGAAACAGCTTACAGCCATTTGCTTCATAGTTGCAGTTTGCCAGTTGTTAGCAATGTACATCGGGTATTTCCTGTCAAGCTTCCTTAATGGGAAATACTCGGTGAAGGATGAAGCACTTTTAGGAGAGATAATTTCTATCGGAATACTGATAGGACTGGGGATCAGGCTTATAGGAAAGGCTATAAGAAACGAAAGGATTGAGGAACACTGTCAGGCGCAGCTTGATATGAAAAGGGTGCTAAGAATAGTAGGAATCACCGCACTTTATACGGTTCTTGCAGGAATAGCATTCGGCTTCCTCGGTACCGGACTTTTCACCATTATGATAATGGTGGCGCTGCTCACTGTCATCTGTATAGTGGCAGGCATTTACACAGGATATCATTTCGGTTTCGAGCAGAAGACAAAGGTATATATCGTGGGGGCGATACTCTTTTGGGCGGCTGGAATTGATGTGATAGTAAGGCTTGTAAGTGCAAAATAATGCATAGGGCTCTGTTCGTAAGGACAGGGCTTTTTTGCTGTCCATTGAAGTATGAAATCCTTTGCTTGCAATGTCAAAGTAAATGCTATAGAATATTTTCATACTTAATTAAACACAAATGAGGAGATTTAAAGTTATGAAACAGAAATTGAGAAACCTTTCAGCACCGGCAAATATAATATTTGCCATTCTTGCAGTCTTTTATTTTTCATGCACCCTTGCAGTGGAGCGGAAAAGTTTTGGGACTGATTCCGCATGGAAAAGGCGGATGACTATCTGCTGCAGGCTATTGTGGAGACCGTTGTTCTAGTTATTTTTCTGGGCATCACATATTTATTTGGGCTGTGGGATATCTTTTAAGGAAAATGCAGCAGGATGGACCAGAAGCTTATACACAGGTGGTTTTTTCATCGTGTATTGTCTGTATGCTGTTGTTTCAGGCATATATTTGTGCTTTTTGAGTGAGCGTGGTGATGTGAAGGCATTTTACAACATCATCTTTTTCTTTATTGCGGTCTGTCTTGTAGGACTCGTTGAGGAGCTGGTGTTCAGAGGAGTAGTGTTCAATCTGCTGCTAAGAGCTTTTCCAAAGACGAAAGGTGGAATCACAGGAGCTGTAGTTTTGGGAGGCGTACTGTTTGGCTTGATGCATTTTTCCAATATGGGTGCAGGGGTTAAGTTCAGCAGTTGTCTGATACAGGTTATTTCAGCAGGACTCATGGGTGTGCTGTTTTGCATATGATATACGCGTCTACACGTAATTTCTGGATGCTTGCCATTTTCCATACTGTTGTAGATATGGGAGGGCTTTTATCATCGGGAATATTTGAGGGAGGCGGAGTGGCCGACAGGATTAATGAGTTTTCGGCAATGAACTGTGTCGCGTTTATCGTGCTCGGTATTCCTATGCTTGTTATGCTGCGTAAGTCAAGGCGTATCCGTCTTGAGATGCTTTACAACAATGTGACCATCATAGATGACGAGAGGGAGGGCGCTAAGCTGGCAGTGGTTTCACTGGTGCTTGGCATTTGCAGTATTATTTTCTCGTTTTTGGATATCTGATGGGACTTGGAATTGTCGGCATGCTTGCTTCCAAAATGTCAAAAAGGCAAAGCAGTATAACAATACAATAGCAACTGCCGGTATGATTACATCGATAATAGGCTTTGTACTGTCGGTCATCTGCACGATTGGCATGATGGTGCTGTTTGCAAGCGGCATTTTATGACAGACTTGTTAATATGTCGATGCTGTAATAATACGAAGCAGACCTTTGAATGTGGTAAAAGTCTACATTCAAGGGTCATTTTTAAGGAGAAACCATGAATATTTTACTGACAGCAATCAATGCAAAATACATACATTCAAACCCGCAGTTTACTCACTGCGCGCCTGTGCCGGAGTACAGGGATGCTGTGGAGCTTGCGGAATACACGATAAACAATCAAAAGGATTACATTCTTGAGGAGCTTTACAAGAGAAAGCCCGACGTACTTTGTTTTTCGTGCTATATATGGAATATTGATTATGTGACTGATATTGCACGCGAGTATAAAAAGCTTTGTCCGTCAGTGCCGATATGGGTTGGAGGCCCTGAGGTGTCTTACGAGGTGGAGGCATTTCTTGCGGGAAAATCCATACATAGACGGTGTGATGATAGGCGAGGGTGAGGATACCTTTAGAGAGCTGTGTGGTTACTATGCGCATAAAAGAAAGCTGAGTGATATTGCAGGCATTGCTTTCAGAAAAAACAGCACAGGTAATAGTACAAGTAATAGAACAAGTGTGAACAACGCAGGCTGCAAAGCGGATGAACTAGTATTTACAAGTCCACGCCCAATCAAAAACATGAGTGAAATTCCATTCTGCTATGATACTCTCGATGATTTTTCAAACCGCATCATCTACTACGAGAGCAGCAGGGGATGCCCATTTTCGTGCAGCTACTGTCTGTCATCGGTGGATAAGACACTGCGTTTTAGGGATACCGGATTGTCAAAAGGGAGCTTAAGTTTTTCATAGACCAGAAGGTGCCTCAGATTAAGTTTGTGGACAGAACCTTCAACTGCAATCATGCTCATGCCATGGAGCTGTGGCGCTTTATAAAGGCGAATGACAATGGTGTGACAAACTTTCACTTTGAGATATCGGCGGATCTGCTGAATCAGGAGGAGCTTGAGTTGATTTCTGATATGAGGCCGGGGCTGATACAGCTTGAAATCGGTGTGCAGTCCACCAATGAGGTCACGATTAAGGAGATTCACAGGACTATGAAGCTTGAGAGGCTTAAGGAGGTTGTGAGGCTCATTCAAAGCGGCAACAATATCCATGAGCATCTGGATTTGATTGCAGGGCTGCCATACGAGGACTATGACAGTTTTGGGCGTTCCTTTGATGAGATTTATGAGCTTAAGCCAAACCAGCTGCAGCTTGGATTTTTAAAGGTACTCAAGGGCTCGTACATGTTTGAGCATGCCGCGGAATATGGTATTGTCTACCATGACAAGCCACCGTATGAGGTTATGTCCACAAAATGGCTTTCGTTTGATGATGTGATAAAGATTAAGCGTGTCGAGGATATGCTTGAGGTGTATTATAACAGCGGACAGTTTGAGATTACGATGAAGCTCATGGAGTGTATCTTTGACAGTGCGTTTGAGTTTTTTCAGGAGCTTGGAGATTTTTATGAGGCAAACGGCTATTTTGGAATGAGCCATTCGCGCATCAGAAGGTGTGAGATATTGCTTGAATTTCTGGCTTTATACCTGCATGGCTGTGACAACGATGCTATGACTTCTGTGGTATTATCCGAAAATGACGGAGATAGAGATAATACTGATTTTGATGAAAATGCGCAGATTTACAAAATGATTCAGGAGTCACTCATCTTTGATTTGTACTATCGTGAGAACTGCAAGAGCCGCCCGGTGTGGGCCACAGATATAGGAAGCTTCAAGCACATGACACATGCATACTGTAAGAATGGAAAGCTGTCGCATGTGGAGCCGTTCCACTATATTTTTCCGGACAAGCATACGCGCAAGCTGGATGAGCTGCCAAAGTATCATAAGGAGCCGGTGTGGGCGCTTTTCCACTACGACATGAGAGACCCGCTTGACCACCAGGCGCTGGTGGAGTATGTAGAATAACGGTAAAGCGATATGGCTATAGCGAAGTGTATAAAATAACAGTAATGTGATACGACTATAGTGTTAAAAGCCGGGAAGGTTTACGGACTAAGAAAAATGAGCAACATAGATAATATAAAAAATTACACGGTGATTGACCTTGAAATGACAGGTCTTTCCGCTAAAAATGACAAGATAATAGAGATAGGTGCGGCACGTGTGAGGGATGGCGAGATAGTGGATACGATATCCACACTGGTAAATCCGAAGCAGCATATTCCACAGCGTGTGCAGGAATTAACGGGAATTACCGACAGTGATGTGGAAAACGCGGCAGATATGGACGAGGCTGTGGATAACCTGCTTAATTTTATCGGAGATGATATAATACTCGGGCAGAATGTGACCTTTGATTACAGCTTTTTAAAGCAGTGGGCGGTAAATCACAAGCGAACCCTCTCGCTGAATGCATATGATACTCTGAAAATAGCCAGAAAATGTCTGCCTGCGGAGCAGTCGAAGAAGCTGGAGGATTTGTGTGAGTATTTTGGTGTGAGCAGGGAAAATGCCCACAGGGCGCTCGATGATGCGATAGAGACAAAGCAGATATTTGAAAAGCTGCTTGCACTGATGGATGAAAAGGGTGAGCCGGTGGAGTCAAAGCCGCTTGTATACAAGGCAAAAAAACAGACACCTGCCACAGCACATCAGGTCAGACAGCTAAAGGAGCTGATGGCTGAGTATGGGATAGCAGATGTCATATCGTGGGACAACCTGACCAGAAGTCAGGCCTCAAGGCTGTACGATGAATATCGCAGTAAGTACATTAATAGGTGTGAGTAATTACCGGCCGAGGCGGTATCAGCCTGTAGGCTCTCAAGCATTGAAACAAATTTCGTGAAGTTATCATCATATTCAGACAGCTTTTTAAAATTGAGAATGCCATATTTAAGCTTTAAATCAGTGTTTGTCATTCCGGTGAGATTGACAAGGGTTTTATCTCCTTAAATCATTTATTTTATCATTATTTAATGGAAAAAACTTTTCCGGTATGGTAATATAACACAGGTCAGTGGTATCTCCGCGGAGGGGTGAGTTGGCCTTGCGCTCCCTTTTCCCAGAACTCCTCGGTGACCTTTGCCTGGGCAGAATCAGCCCTCTTTATGGCAAAAGTAATCACTGCTATAAATAAAATGAATAAAATTAGACAAATTGGAATCATATGTTGGAAAATCCTTTCTCATATATGAAAATAGTATAACTCATTTTTGAACAGAGGTGAATAGTATGTACGATTTTAATAAAAAAAGAAATCAGAAGGTGGTTGCTATAGTGATAATAGTGGTTATAGCAGCGATGCTTGTGACAACATTTGTGTCAAGTCTTGTATAGCTTTTCTTGAAATATGGAAAAAATATGATAATATGATTAAAGGGTCAAAAGGTATCATCGATGCATGCTTGCATGCAATTCGATGTATACCTTAGTGATAACCCACACCGAAAGTAGCAATTTGCTGCGGGAACGCAGGAAATTAGCGGATTTCGAGGTGTAGTCAGATTACGGGAATGCGTAGCATGTAGTAATCTGATTAATCATAAATGAGGGGCAAAATACCTTTTGACCCTCATATCATAATATGATATAAAATGCAGTTCAGTTAAGCGATGACAGGGGGGCGCTTTTAACAGCCTCAGGAAAAGGAAGCGGAAATGAAGATTAATAAAAAAGCATTATTACTGGGTACAATGGCATTTGTGCTTGTGGCAGCATCAGGCATGGTAAGTGCATATGCAAGCGGTTCGTCAGGCACAAAGAAGGCAAAGGTACAGACAATTACAGAGGGTGTGTGCATTGGCAGTGTGGATGTAGGCGGTATGACAAAGGAAGAAGCAAAAAAAGCAGTTGATGCCTATGTTGACAGCATAAAGGATACATCCTTTTCATTAAAGGGTGCCAATGGTTCATTTGATGCAACCGCACAGGAAATGTCTGTCTCGGCGGACTCTGATGCAGCGACGGACGAGGCTCTTTCAGTGTGCCATGAGGGCAGCCTGATTGACAGATTTGTGGAGTCAGAGGAGCTCAAAAAGGGCAATGTTGCCGTCAATATGTATCTGTCGGTTGATAAACAAAAGACCGCAAATATGATTTATGACAAGAGCGACGAGCTCAATATAAAGGCAGTTAACAATTCGCTGCAGAGAAACGGTGACAGCTTCGATTTTGTCCCGGGACAGGAAGGCAAAGAGGTTGATGTGGTAAAATCTGTCTATGCCATAAATGATTTTTTGCAGAATAGCTGGGATGGTTCGGCGAATGAGATAGAGCTGGTCACAAATACGGTCCAGCCGAGGGGCTCAAAGGAGGAGCTCTCAAAGATTAAGGATAATCTGGGAGGCTTTTCTACAGATTTCAGCAGCTCGGCAGCAGGGCGTGCAGCCAATGTAAAGAACGCGTGCAGCCTGATAAACGGCAGTGTCATATATCCGGGTGAGCAGTTCTCGGTTTACGAGGCTATCAGCCCTATCACAACTGACAACGGCTATCAGATAGCAGGCGCATACGAGAACGGTCAGGTAGTGGACTCGGTAGGCGGAGGCGTGTGTCAGGTTGCGACCACTCTCTACAATGCGGTTATAAGGGCTGAGCTTGAGATAGTGCAGCGCTACAACCATTCCATGATAGTAAGCTATGTAAAGCCATCTGACGATGCGGCAATCGCAGGTACCTACAAGGATCTTAAGTTTAAAAATAATCTGGACAGTCCGGTGTATATAGAGGGCTATTGCAGTGGAGGAATTATCACCTTCAATGTGTACGGAGTGGAGACGAGACCCGCAAACAGGGAAATTTCATTCAGGAGTGAGACGATTTCCGAGGAGGATCCGGTCACGCAGTTTAAGTTTGATGCAGGTCAGCCGGTCGGCTATTTCAACACTGAGCAGTCTGCACACAAGGGAGTTACCGCAAGGCTCTGGAAGACGGTCACAGTCGATGGAACAGTGCAGAGTGATGAGGTATTCAACAACAGCAAGTACAAGTCATCACCAAAAATCGTGACGGTTGGTACAGCAGGAGCATCAGCGGAGGTTGTTGCGCAGCTTCAGGCGGCGGCAGCGGCTAATGATGAGGGCTCGGTTAAATCTATTGCTGCGTCTGCGGCAGCAGCGGTTCAGGCAGCACAGACTCAGACACAGGACCCGAATGCGGCAGGGCAGACACAGCCGACAGACCCGAATGCGGCAGGGCAGACACAGGGCACGCAGCCGCAGCCGACAGACTCCGAATGCAGCAGGGCAGGCACAGGGCACCCAGACACAGCAGCCGGCAGGCAGGACAGACGCAGGGAGCACAGACGCAGTAAATGCCCGCAGGTAGTTGTTTCTGATGTAGTTATTTGCAATCAATGCACCGGGCTGCAACAGTATACACAACATATTATTATTAGGAACAGGAAAACACATGAAAAACGGTAAAATATCAGAGTCGGTTTTAAAGCGCTCTGTCTTAAAACAACTTCATACCAAAAGCGACAGAATACTTTTTAAACCGGCAGTAGGTGAGGACTGTGCGGTGATTTCCATGCAGGCAGGTGACCAAACCAAGTTAGTTACTGCTACCCAGACGTTCACACTTGATGTATCGGATAAGCATGTGCGTGCTAACTGTGCGCAGTTTATGATGCATTGAACAATATTTATGCCATGGGGGCAGGTCCTATTGGGATAGAGCTGGCACTGCTTGTACCTACCACAGAAAACGAAGCCGTGCTTCGCGAGACGGTGAGAGCGATTGATGCTGTATGTGAGGAAGCAGGAATTGTGGTGCTTGGCGGGCATACACAGGTGAGCCGTGCGGTGAAGAATATCGTGGTGACAGTTACAGCAATAGGTGAGGCCTGTGAGCAGGCGCTTACACCATCATCTAAAGCAGCACCCGGGCATGGACATAATAGTGACAGGCTATGTGGGGCTTGAGGGCACAGCAATTCTTGCAAATGAGAAAAGAGCCGAGCTTGAAACGAGATTTTCCAAGGCATTTATAGATAAATCAGCAGCATATATAGACCATATTTCCACCGCAAGGGAGGCTGCATCCGCGATTGGCGCCGGTGTGGCGGCAATCCATGACGCTTCGCAGGGAGGCATCTTTGGAGCACTCTGGGATATGGCAGAGGCTTCGGGAATTGGTCTTGACATCGATTTAAAGAAGCTCCCTATCAGGCAGGATACGATTGAAATAAGTGAATTTTTTGACATAAACCCGTATAAGCTTTTGTCAGGAGGAAGTCTGATAATCATAGCTGCAGATGGTACCCGCGTGGTCAGAGAGCTTGAGAAAACAGGACAAAATGCTGTTATAGTCGGTGCCACAACCGATTCAAACGACAGAGTGCTGATTTCCGGCGAGGAGAGACGATTTTTGGAGACTGCCCAGACTGACGAGATATACAAGGTTTTCAACTAATATATTTGAATCGGGAGATTATATATCATGAGAGAAAAGATATTAACATTTATAGAGAAAAACAGCAGGATAAACCTGAAGGAGCTTGCAATCATGCTTGGTGTGGATGAGGCAAGTGTGGCAAACGAGATTGCTGCTATGGAGCAGGAGAATGTCATCTGCGGATATCACACACTGATTGACTGGGACAAGGCAGGCCTTGAGAAGGTCACAGCCATGATAGAGGTCAGAGTGACACCACAGCGCGGCATGGGCTTCGACAAGATTGCCGAGCGTATATACAACTATCCTGAGGTGAAGTCTGTATACCTTATCTCAGGCGGTTTCGACCTCATGGTCACACTTGAGGGCAAGACTCTGCGTGAGGTATCACAGTTTGTGACAGATAAGCTTTCTACACTGGATCAGGTGCTTTCGACAAAGACAAACTTTATTCTGAAGAAATACAAGGATCATGGAACTATCATGGCGGCACCTGTCAAATCCGATGAAAGGGGAATTATGTCATAATGAGAGACCCTTTATCCAGTACAATAAAGACTATCCAGCCATCGGGCATCCGTAAGTTTTTTGATATAGTGAGCGAGATGAAGGATGCGATTTCGCTCGGAGTAGGTGAGCCTGATTTTGACACACCGTGGCATATCAGGGATGAGGGCATATATTCCCTTGAAAAGGGACGCACCTTCTACACCTCAAATGCCGGACTTAAGGAGTTAAAGGTTGAGATTGCAAGATATCTCGACAGAAGATACGGCATGACATATGATTACAACAAAGAGATCATGGTAACTGTCGGCGGCAGCGAGGCTATAGATATCGCACTGCGCGCCATGCTCGATGCGGGAGATGAGGTGATTATCCCACAGCCAAGCTATGTTTCATATGTGCCATGTACTGTGCTGGCAGGAGGCACACCTGTGATTGTGGAGCTCAAGGAGGAAAATGATTTCAGGCTGACAGCCGAGGCGCTTGAGGCTGTTATCACTCCAAAGACAAAGATACTTATCATGCCTTTCCCTAATAACCCTACAGGTGCTATCATGGAAAAAGCAGACCTTGAAGCAATCGTTCAGGTGGTTAAGGAGCATGATCTGTTTGTGATAAGTGACGAGATTTATTCGGAGCTTACATATGTGGATAAGCATGTGTCTATAGCATCGTTTCCGGGAATGAAGGAGCGCACAGTGCTTATAAACGGTTTTTCCAAGGCATATGCCATGACAGGCTGGAGGCTTGGATATGCATGTGCACCTGAGACAATTTTAAAGCAGATGTTAAAGATTCATCAGTTTGCAATCATGTGTGCGCCGACCACGAGCCAGTATGCAGCTGTCGAGGCTATGAAAAACGGCGATGAGGATGTTGCACAGATGAGGGAGGAATACAACGGCCGCAGACGATATGTGCTTCACCGCTTTAAGGAGATGGGGCTTAAGTGCTTTGAGCCTTTCGGGGCCTTTTATGCGTTCCCAAGCATCAAGGAGTTTGGCATGACATCCGATGAGTTTGCCACAAAGCTTCTAAATAGCAAGAAGATTGCCGTGGTTCCGGGAACTGCATTCGGAGAGTGCGGTGAGGGCTTTTTACGTATATCATATGCATATTCGCTTGATGATTTAAAGGAGGCGCTCGGCCGCATTGAGGAGTTTGTCACAGAGCTTCGCGCCGGGATGGATAATAAATAGTTTAAATTGACAGGAGACAAAATGGCAAAGCTGAACATAGTGTTACATGAGCCGGAAATTCCGGCAAATACAGGAAATATCGGAAGAACCTGCGTCGCAACAGGCACGAGGCTTCATCTTATAGAGCCGCTTGGATTTTCACTTTCAGAGAAGGCACTAAAGAGAGCCGGAATGGATTACTGGAAGGACCTCGATGTCACCACATATGTGGACTGGGAGGATTTCCTTAAGAGAAATCCGGGCGCAAAGATATATTATGCGACAACAAAGGGCAGACATGTGTACTCTGATGCTCATTTTGAGCCCGACTGCTATATTATGTTTGGCAAGGAAAGCGCAGGCATTCCGGAGGAGATACTAAAGGAGCATCCGGATGAGTGCATCAGGATACCGATGATAGGTGAGACAAGGTCACTTAATCTGTCAAATTCAGTAGCTATCGTGCTCTACGAGGCATTGAGACAGAATAATTTTGATCATATGAGGCTTGAGGGAGAGCTTCATCACCTGAGCTGGGATGACTAAATCAAGCGGCAAAGCGCATATTTTTGGCAGCTATTTGGGCTTTAACAGCTATGATAATTGTAAATACGGTAGATTTTTAGGAAAAAGAAATGGGCATAATTAAAACAAGCAAATTAGTACATGAATTTATACGAAGAGACGAGGAAGGCAATGTAGAGTCAATCACTACAGCACTCGACAACGTAAACCTCGACATAAAAGAGGGACAGTTTATTGCAATCCTCGGTCATAATGGTTCAGGAAAATCAACTCTTGCAAAGCATATCAATGCACTTCTTGCGCCGAGCGACGGCACCATATGGGTGGATGGCATGGATGTGTCAAAGGAAGAGAATGTCATACCTGTCAGGAAAAGTGCAGGTATGGTTTTCCAGAATCCCGACAATCAGATTATCGCCAATGTCGTGGAGGAGGATGTGGGCTTTGGACCTGAGAATATCGGTGTGCCGACAGATGAAATCTGGCAGCGCGTGGACTATGCACTAAGGGCTGTCGGTATGACAAAGTACCGCACACATTCACCGAACAAGCTCTCCGGAGGACAGAAGCAGCGTGTGGCAATCGCGGGAGTTGTGGCAATGGAGCCAAAATGTATAGTATTTGACGAGCCTACAGCCATGCTTGACCCAAACGGCCGCAAGGAGGTCATAGCCACAGCCCATGAGCTCAATAAGAAAAAGGGCGTGACCATTATTCTCATCACCCATTACATGGAGGAGGTGGTCGGCGCAGACCATGTCTATGTCATGGAAAAGGGCAAGGTGGTCATGGATGGCACACCGCGTGAGATTTTTTCAAGGGTGGACGAGCTGAAGGAGCACAGGCTTGATGTGCCGCAGGTGACACTGGTAGCCGATGAGCTCAAAAAGGCAGGGCTTGATATCCCTGATGGAATCCTGACGAGAGAAGAACTTGTAAATGCGCTTGTTGCGCTGAAAAACAGATAGGCGGGAGAAAATATGTCAATAATTCTAGATCACATAAACTATTGCTACAGTGCCGACTCAGCCTACAAGGTGCAGGCACTTAAGGATGTAAGCCTTGAGATAAATGCTGGAGAGTTTATTGGAATAATCGGTCACACCGGTTCGGGAAAATCCACACTTATCCAGCATATGAACGGCCTTTTGAAGGCGACAAGCGGTCATATATACTACAATGGACAGGATATATATGATAATGATTATGATTTAAGCAAGCTGCGTCACAAGGTGGGGATGGTGTTCCAGTATCCGGAGCATCAGCTTTTTGAGACAACCAACTTTGAGGATGTATGCTTTGGACCGAAAAATCAGGGGCTCGATAGGAAAACAGTGGAGCTAAGAGCCTATGAGGCACTGCAGAATGTACATTTTCCGGAGGATCTCTACTATCAGCCGCCGTTTGATTTGTCCGGAGGACAAAAAAGGCGTGTAGCCATAGCAGGAGTACTTGCAATGCACCCTGACGTACTCATACTCGATGAGCCGACAGCGGGACTGGATCCTGCGGGCAGAGATGAGATACTGGGACTGCTTTTACAGATGAAAAAGGATCTGGGTATTACAATCATACTCGTATCACACAGCATGGAGGATGTTGCGGAGTATGTGGACCGCATCATTGTTATGAATTCAGGAGAGGTGATGTTTGACGGAGTGCCGAAGGAGGTATTCTCACACTACAAGGAGCTCGAGGCAGTCGGACTTGCAGCACCGCAGGTCACATATCTGATGCATGATCTGGCGGAAAAGGGTATACCGGTTGACCTTTCGGCGACGACAGTTGCGGAGGCGAGGGACTCAATACTAAAAGCCTTTAAATAGCTCACCAATGCTGACATTTTGATACAAATTATGAGGAAGGAATACAAAAATGATTCGTGATATTACCATAGGCCAGTATTATCCGGCTCAGTCGCCAATACATAAACTGGACCCAAGAGTAAAGCTTTTCGCAACACTTATATATATTATTGCGCTGTTTTCCTACAAGGGAATAGCCGGTGTGCTGTTTATAGTTGCCGCGCTTGCCGCAGTTATAAAAATTTCGAATGTGCCCTTTAAGTTCATGGTAAAGGGACTCAAATCCATTATAATACTGCTGCTTTTTACAGCATGCTTCAGCGTGTTTTTCACACAGGGAGAGTACACAATCTGGGAGTACGGTATACTGCACATTTCTGACACCGGACTGATAAATGCAGCAACCATGATGATACGACTTGTGCTGCTCATTATAGGAACCTCGCTCATGACACTCACCACCACACCAAACCAGCTCACGGACGGTCTTGAGAAATCACTGGGCTTTTTTAAACAAAATACATGTTCCGGTGCATGCGATAGCCATGATGATGTCGATAGCGCTTCGTTTTATTCCAATCCTTATTGAGGAGACGGACAAAATAATGAAAGCACAGATGGCAAGAGGAGCTGATTTTGAGCATGGAAATATCATAAAAAGAGCAAAGAGCATGGTGCCTCTTTTAGTGCCGCTTTTCGTATCGGCTTTCAGGCGTGCGGATGACCTTGCAATGGCCATGGAGGCCAGATGCTACAATGGTGGAGAGGGCAGGACAAAGATGAAGCCGCTCGTATATGAAAAGGACGATAAAATAGCATATCTTTTCATATTTGCGTTTTTAGCGGTTGTGATAGTGCTTAGAATCCTTCTGCCGGTGAATCTGGGCAATCTTATTTTCAGATAGTGAAATAGATAGTGCAGCCATAACAGGAGAGATATATGCGTGTAAAAATGATTGTAGCCTACGATGGCACAAATTACTGCGGCTGGCAGATACAGCCAAACGGCATAACAATTGAGCAGGTATTAAACGAGCACCTGAGCCGCCTGTTAAAGGAGGATATAAAGGTGACAGGAGCAAGCCGCACCGATGCGGGAGTGCATTCACTTGGAAATGTGTGTATGTTTGACACCAATACCCGCATGCCGGCGGAAAAGATATCGTATGCACTGAATCAGAAGCTGCCGGAGGATATAGTGGTGGTCGATTCCTGTGAGGTAAGCGATGATTTTCATCCACGCTTCTCAAAGAGCCGTAAAACCTATGAATACCGTATATTAAATGCGAGGTTCAGGAATCCGACACGCAGGCTTGACACATATTTCTATCATTATCCGCTTGACACAGAAAAGATGAGTGAGGCTGCAAAATATCTCATAGGAGAGCATGATTTTGCAAGCTTCTGCTCGGCAAACTCGCAGGCACAGACCACAGTCCGCACGATATATGACTGTACGGTGTCAAAGGCCGGTGACATCATCACAATACGTGTGACAGGAAACGGCTTTTTGTACAATATGGTGCGCATAATCGCAGGAACACTTGTGAAGATAGGTGGAAGCGATATGCCGGCAGATGCGATAAAGGGCATAATAGCCGCAACAGACAGGGCAGCAGCAGGTCCTACAGCCCCGGCACATGGGCTTACAATGATAGGACTCAAGTACGAGTAACAGCTTTAGATTTTTAATATTGTATTAAGATTTTTGGAATATCCGTTTTTAGCTTCAATAATAGGCTATAATGTCGTTACAGTTAATACACGGTACGGTTAAAAAAAGAAGCTTGGAGATGAAGACGGTTATGAGATTTACAAAAGTAAAAGAGAAAATTAAAAAAGAACAAAGCCATAAACAGCACAGACGAAGGAAAAGGCAGACACCGTAAGGTAATCCGTATAGGAGCGTTTGCCCTGGTATTTGTCGTGCTGTTTTCGTTTGTCTCGACATTTTTTAAGATGACGGATGCTGTCAATATTGCGACTATAGAGGGCTTTTACAAGGAGCCGAAGAACACAATTGATGTGATGATGATAGGAGCCAGCGAGGTATACGCTGATTACAGTGCAACCGAGGCCTGGAAGAATTATGGATACACATCATACTCGCTTGGGGTATCAGGAGTGCCCGGCAGTCTGTACAAATCTATGCTCAGAGAAGCTCTCACCAGACAGCATCCGAAGGTTGTGGTTTTTGAAGTGAATGGCTTTTTACAAAATGACAGCTATTACGACAGAACGGTAAAGCTGCATAGCTGGATAGACAATATCCATAATAAGGAAAACAGGCTTGATACAATACAAAGAGATTGTGCCAAAGGATGAGCAGGACAACTTTACAAATCTTTTAAAGCTGCATCATAGCAACTGGAAGGATATAGGCAAGTGTGCACACACCTTTGCCACAAGAGTTGGAATGTATTTTGCAAAAACATCATGCATGAAGGGATTTTCATCTATTGCAAAATATTCCGATTGTCCATCAGGCAAGCAGAAAAAGCTCTATTTTACCGACAAGAGCAGAGCGTATATGACTGATCTGCTTGAGTATTGTAAAGCACAGGGGGTGGAAAAGGTGCTTTTTGCGAGGTTCCCTCATGAGAAGGAGGTAAAGAATCCGCAGGTGCTTTGCGACGTGAAGGAGCTGGTGGAGTCTTATGGCTATGATTTTGCGAGCTTTGAAGGAGATAAGGAACTTATCGGAATCAATAGTAGGGAGGATTTCTACAATTCGGAGCACCTGAATATAAATGGAAGCCTCAAATTCACTGCATATATGGGAAAATATCTGTCTGATAATTACAGGCTTAATGCAGACCACTCACCGGAGCTTCAGAGTGCATGGGGCGAGTGCGCAAGGCGCGCTGACAAGGTGATAAGTGCCTGCGCAAAGGATACGGATCTGAGTCTGGGCAATCATTATTTTGAGATGTCCGTTTATCTGCCTTATAATTTTTCGTCAAGCCTTGCGACAAATAAGGTAGCAGATACGAACAACGATGCAAAGCCTGCAAAGGAGTTAGATACCCCGGTAAAAAAATAGCATGATATTGTATGGACTTTAAAATAAATACTGCCTGTTAATTAAAGTATGGCGGCAGTATTACATTAGAAAATAGATTTGGAGTAAATAAAATGGAACTTATTTCATTAAAATATGCGATATTTGTAATCGCATTGCTTGTACTATATTATTGCTTTCCGAAGAAATACCGCTGGTATGTGCTTCTGGCGGGAAGCATGGCATACTATGTGATTATATGTAAGTGGTATGTGCTGTTTATCATTTTCACAATATGCACCACCTATGGCTCAACAATATGGATTGACAAGCTGCTAAAGAAGCAGAATGCCATCGTAAAAAGCCATAAGGAGGACTGGGACAGGCAGACCAGAAAGGAATACAAGGAAAAGGGCAGAAAAAAGAGAGTGGCAGTCATGCTTTTTGCGCTGCTTTGCAATTTCGGCATATTGGCATTCCTTAAATATATACCATATGCGGGGGAGCTTGGACTTTTGCTTCCACTTGGCATATCCTTCTACACCTTCCAGTCCATGGGCTATGTGATGGATGTATACAGGGAAATTGTCGAGCCTGAAAAGAATTTCCTTAAGGTAGCGCTGTTCGTGTCATTTTTCCCTCAGATCATACAGGGACCGATTGCGATATATGATAAGCTTGCGGGACAGCTTTACGAGGGACATTCCCTCAGGCTTGAAAATCTGCAAAAGGGTGCGCTTCTGGTGCTCTGGGGAGTCATGAAAAAGCTTGTGATAGCAGACCGCGCGGTAAATATCATCAATTTTGTAATGGATAAGCCGATGGATTTTTCGGGCACCTATGTATTTTTTGCGGCAGTAGTGTATGCGCTGCAGCTATATGCGGATTTCTCGGGAGGAATCGATATAGTGCGTGGTATTGCGGAGATGTTTGGCATAACAATGTCAACAAACTTCAACCATCCGTATTTTTCGCGCTCGCTCACTGAGTACTGGCACCGCTGGCATATGACTCTTGGAGACTGGTGCAGAAACTATATCTTCTACCCGCTTTCAATCTCAAAGCGTTTCCTGAACTTTGGCAAATGGCTAAAGCCGAGATTTGGTGCGCATATCAGTAAGGTGCTGCCGGGCTGCATCGCGAGTGTCATCACATTTATCGTCATCGGAGTATGGCACGGTGCCAATATGAAATACCTGTATTTCGGACTCTGGAACGGCATTGTCATCATGCTTGCAGAGCTTTTTGCTCCGGTAAACAAAAAGGTGGCAGGCGGCTTTTTTAAGCTGACCGGCCTAAGGGAAAAGGGCATATTTGCAACAATTGTATCAGTGATTTGGACCTTTATGCTCATACTGGTAGGCTACTATTTTGACATAGCTGCAAATGCGTCGACTGCATTTCACATGCTTTTTAAATCAGTCACGGATTTCCATATCAGCGAGCTTGGAATAAACAACATCATTTTAAATCTCGGAGCATGCGGACTGGACGAGTACGATATACTTTTACTTATAATATGTACGCTGCTGTGGTTCTTTATCAGCTTCGTTGAGGAAAATAAAAAGCTCGACATGCGCGATTTCATACTTTCAAGAAAGCTGCCGCTTCGCTGGGCGATAATATATCTTGGCATCTTTATAGTAATAATATTCGGTTACTACGGACCGGGAGTGAATCCGGCTGATTTTGTATATATGCAGTTTTAAAGAAAAAGTATAAACACAAAGAAAAAACTTAAAGAAAAAGTTTCAAGAAATAGCTTAAAGAAATAACTTAAAGAAAAAAGCCGGAAATAAGGGTGAAAAACACTTGACAACAGTCGGTTACGCAAGTATAATATCTAGGTCTGTAAAAGTAGATAAATGGAAGCCAAAGCCCCGGCAACCATTTAGTATAGATAATGATAGTCATCTGAGATGGAACAGAGGACTATAAGATGTCAAAAAGGAAGTGGCGTCCGGACATACGCGATTTCAAGAGGCATCGGCATTAAAAGTAATCGAATCATTTAAGGAGGAAAACCGATGAAAACATTTATGGCTAGTCCTGCTACAATCGACAGAAAATGGTACGTAGTAGACGCTGAAGGTAAGACATTAGGACGTTTAGCATCAGAAGTTGCTAAAGTATTAAGAGGAAAGAATAAAGCAATCTTTACACCACACATTGACACAGGTGATTATGTAATCGTTGTCAATGCTGACAAGGTTAAGGTTACTGGTAAGAAATTAGACCAGAAGATTTACTATCATCACTCAGATTATATCGGTGGTATGAAAGAGACAACATTAAGAGAGATGATGAACAAGCACCCAGAGCGCGTTATCGAGTACGCTGTAAAGGGAATGCTTCCAAAGGGACCTCTTGGACGTCAGATGTATACAAAGTTATTCGTATACGCTGGACCAGATCACAAACATGCAGCTCAGAAGCCTGAGACATTAGAGTTTTAATAGGAGGTAAAGTAAATTGGCTACTACAAAGTATTACGGAACAGGAAGAAGAAAATCATCTGTTGCTAGAGTATATTTAGTACCTGGAACAGGAAAGATTACAATCAATAAAAGAGATATCGATGAGTACCTTGGTCTTGAGACATTAAAGGTAGTTGTTCGCCAGCCATTAGTTGCAACTGAGACAGTTGACAAGTTCGACGTTTTAGTTAACGTTCGTGGTGGTGGATACACAGGACAGGCCGGAGCAATCCGTCACGGAATCGCTCGTGCACTCCTTCAGGTAGATTCAGAGTACAGACCGGTTCTTAAGTCTGCTGGATTCTTAACACGTGATCCACGTATGAAAGAGCGTAAGAAATACGGTCTCAAAGCAGCTCGTCGCGCTCCGCAGTTCAGCAAGCGATAATTCAAACGAATATCAGAAAAGAGCAAATTTCCCCGAAAACATCGAGTTTTCGGGGATTTCTTTATATTCCGATAAATCTATCAGACACCACAAAAACACACGAAATTTCAACGGTAACTAACACATAACTAACAGGTAACTAACACGGAAAACACTGTCTTGTGTAAGACATTGCAAGTCTTGTGTAAGACACATTTTCGCAATAAAAAAGGACGAATCAATCGCCCTTTTCGTTGCAGTATTCAATGATACATGACCGGACATCCTTTTTCGTCCTGCAATGGCAGGAATGACCGTCCTTGAAAATGATGTCATATCCGTCGTGCATGTTTCCGGTGATTCCGGAAATCATGTCTCTGTTCTTTTCTGCAATCTGCATTGTATCAAATAAACCGCATTGGTCTTTTCTGACAAGGTCTTGCATGTACGCATTGACCGACATTCCTTTACTGGATGCAAGAGCCTTGATGATGTCTTTCATGCCTTTAGGTACAACGAGATTGATTCGTTCGTAATGCTCACGCCCGAAATTGTTTTTGTATTCAGTTCTATTCATGGCACACCTCTATATTTTGTTGATAGCGTCAATCAGTTCCTCAATTTCAAAATGTGTATATACGACCTCTGTCACGTCCTGCCCTTTATGACCGACAATTTTCTTGATGACCTTGTCTGACACTCCGGCAACCGTCAACATGGAAATACATGTGTGACGGGTATCGTGAGGACGGTGTTTCATTCCGAGGGTCTCAATAAGTGGCGACCAGTACGAATCATAATAATTCCGGTATTTGAAATGTTCACCCTCCGGAGTAGAGAGGAGATATTCACAATCATTGAGGTTGTACCAGTATTCAAAGAACGGATAAACCTTTTCAGAGATTGGAGCGGTACGGATTCCGGCAGCAGTTTTCGAGGCGACAATCTTGAAATATCTTTCCTCAAGGTTCACATTTTCTTTCTTGAGGTCGAGGAGTTCGCCGATTCTGCATCCGGTATATATCAGCATGAGGATGACAGTATAATATATATTTGAATCCTTGACATCCCATATCTTTTTGACCTCTGTCTTTAAAAAAGGTTTCCGGTTGTATGCGTTCGGGTTTCCTGCCTTTTTGATGTCGAGGTATTCAACGAGATTCCGTTCTTTTGGAATAATCTCATGAATCACGGCGTATTTATACATCAGACCGAGCAGGACTTTCAATTTCCGGAGTGTTGGATAATTTTTGCCGGATTCATCGACAATCATTTGCAGGTGGTCGAGTTTGACATCGACAAACCGCATCCGTGCAAGTTTATCACACAACGCCCATGCTGCACGATAACCCTTGACGTTGGAATCACTGACGGTCGGAAAATGTTCATCAGACCATCGCTCATATACATCCTCGAATGTGACTTTTGCAGCATCCACATCATAAGGATTTGCATTGAACTCCGCAAGTGCGGTCAATGCCTCTTTACGGGTCGAGTAATATCCAACGACCGTATATAATTGTTTTGATTTACCTGTTTTCGGGTCAATTTCCCATCCTTTTGTCTTTTTGGCAACATAAGGATTCCGGCGATTTCCCGATAATTTGTAAACCGTTCCGAATCCGTTCGGTAGTTTCATAAAATCACCATCCTAAAAAAGAGTATAAAAAATAAAACCAATGCAAAAGCACGGTTTTATGATGATGTTTTGCAGGAACATTCTGTCGGTGCTTTTTGCAGGAGCATGAGACGGAGGTTTCACAAAGGCGATTCACATTGCAGTGTGGGTCGTCTTTTTTATTGTGCATTATTCATTTGCACGGCGTTCTTTTGCGACTTTTCTATACTTGCGACCGATGACAACACATGCGACACCGAACACAATAGCAATTATTCCGGCAACCGGAACAGCAAACCGGCAGAATCAATCCCTAAAGAGTTACCGGACAGCACCGAGAACAATCATGAGGATTCCGCAAACACTGTATGTATTTGCAGAGTATTCCTTTTTCTGCGGTGCATTTGTGGAACTGGATGCAGCAGGATTTCTGTTTGCAGCCGTCAATCCTTTTGCGATGTCGGACACGCCGACGGTAGTTCTGCTATACACTGCGTTGTATGCTGCCTTTTTCGGGTCGTTGGCGATTCCCATTCCCTTTTTACCATAAAGGGGATTGACCGCCTTTTTGACCTGCCGTTTGACTTTTCCTGTTGTTCTTGCCTTGATGCTTTTCTTAATGTTTGGCTTTCTGACACCGTATTTCATGAACACACCTCCATTTCTATAAAATCAACATTCTGTAAACTTTCCTCAAGAGAGGAGGTGAGCAGAATGAAAATCCTTGTGATGGGAAGTGAGAACCTCAAAAGGGTTCACATTGATGGAGTTATCGAAGAAATCCGGAATCGGAAAATCTACGATAAACAACATCGAAAACGGTAAGGTGTCACCGACATTATTTCAAATTGAAATGATAGCGATTGCATTAGGCGTGAACATCACCGACCTGTTTGAATCCGAATACAAATAATTGTACCATAATGCAGCGGGATTCCGGCAGCAGGAGGAACGATTTCCACAATTATGGAAATCAACCTCGATATTTCCACAATCATGGAAATATATGATACAATGCAATTCGGAAAGGGGGTGGTGTCTCCCTTGAATTACAAAGAGGCTATTGTCGAAATAGTCGGAAAGATACGAAACGAACGCATCCTCAAGAGGATATACAAATTCGTGTTGTATCTCTACACCCATGAGACTGGCAGTTGAAAGACTGTCAGTCTTTTTTTGATGCAAATAAATCTATGATTCTTTGAAATGCTGCGATGTCCTCGTCACTTGCCTCAAGTAATGCCTTGAAAAGATTCTTGCGGGCATCGTCCTCACCTACCATGATGCGGTCAATTCTTTCGATGAAATCGTCGTCAGTATCAACGAACATCTCACCGTCACCAGTAGTCAACCATATATAATCAACATTAAATTCACGGCAGATTGATTTGATAACCTGTTCGGTGATATTACGACCGCCACTCTCTAATAGAGAAATAGAACTCCCTTTCATTCCGATTCGTTCTGCGAAAGCATCTTGAGACAATTTCAAAGTTTTTCTCAATAATTTCAATCTTTCATTCATGAGTTATTCACCTCCTGTGAGACGAATATAACACAAAAACTTTGCAGAGTAAAGAAAAATAATAAAAAAGAGTTGACAATCTTTGCACAGTAAAGTATTATGATTGCAGAGCAAAGAAAACAGGAGGTACAAAACAATGACACGACAGGACTTAGTAAACAAATCAATAGACAAATTAAACACAGTAAAAGAGGCTCTTGAGTTGATAGAAATTCTCGAATATGACGAATGCATCGCAGTTTTGACAGGAACAAAGAATCTCCCATCTGAAATACATAGTGCGTTAATGAGGAGAGGAAAAGAGGCAAACGGAGGAAAGACAACTCTTGCATTGGCAATGGCAGGAATACAGAACATAGTGAACGAATAAAAGCCGAAAGGCATCGGGCAGCGATACCGTGGGAAACATGGCAGCGGTCGCACCTGCTACAAAGTGCGTGGATGGTCAACAGGTTTTTCTTGATTTTTTAAGGTGAAAAATCAAAACACGGTGTACATTGCCGGAAAAGAGGTGGACGGGATGAAAAGACCGAGAGAACCACCAACAGGAGGAAACAAGATGAATATAGGACGAATAT
>SCPN01001184.1_pt1 | contig 55013 bp, 59 predicted proteins | sample 6106831 | NCBI WGS metagenome assembly SCPN01 (sample SAMN10720447, study PRJNA508395) | human gut metagenome | isolation source: Participant 1, 0 month | reverse complement strand
ATTCTTGCGGTGCTGAGTGAGTACGTGGCGACGCCGTTTGTGCCGGGACGATTTGTCTGCGTGGGCATGGTCAAATCCTTGGCGTCGGTGCGTGGTGACTCACCGGCGTTGCGCATCCGTCCCAAAATGAGTCCGATGTAACGCATGGTGGTGGCGATGTTGGTGCAGTTCGAGCATACGGCTGACAAGCACGACGTTGCAGCCGCGTGGTAGTAGACGCATGTGGCGAACCCATTCCGCAGGCTGTGACGGGTATCCGGTTACCGTCTTGATCCTCTTTCGCCACGTAATCGACGCCGCAGTCCCTGCACATCTCGGGAACAGCCATATTACGCCGGCGCGTTTCCGCAATGCCGAAGCGAGCTTTGCTGGCACGAAGCGTCTGCGCCTGTTGCCCTTTGCCGTGGACGTGGAGCACCATACCTTCGGCGTTCTCCTCCAGATCGGTCTTCAGGTTGATCCAGGTCATCTCGGACGCGCCGCAGGCCACAGAACGCGCCCAGCATGACGGCCAGCCGCGCTGTCCTCGTCGGGTGACGCGGAGCCCCTTGTTCGATGTTCTCCTCGGGACAGATGCAGCCGGACGGAAGGGTCATGGGCACGGTGGGCACTTCGTCCGCCGGTTGCGGCGGGCGAGCCCGCGTTTCATGCCCCATTGGTAGAAGACCTCCACGCAGCTGCGCACTCCGCGTCTGCCTTCAGCGCATGCCGGTGATAGAATATGAGGTCGTCTTCGGTCACGTCCGTGATGCTCTTGTTCACGATTTGGAGAAACGGACCATCTGGTACCATCGGGTTCTCAAGGTCTCTTCCGTAATGGCCTCTGCAGCCCATCCAGTCGATCCACAGTCTGATGGATTCCTTCCAATCCTCGCGGCGGGTTCGACATGCTCGCAGCTTTTCCTGTTCGAGTTCCAGCACTTCATGGCAGCTCCTTCAGAGAAAGGAAGTGACGCCTTCGTCACCCCCAGAAAATGCGCATTTGCGATTGCATGGAGCTTCCAGTCAATGTTCTCGCCGACGGCCGAAGCCTTCGGAAACCAGGTGCACCGGAGAAGAACTGGTTTGTAGACACGCCGATTTGGTACTAGAAAACTAACAGGTAGTGTCTGTGTTAGAACCCCATTAAACGATAGAAAGGCTAGATGATGTCTGAGTCGATACATGAAGCGATGGTCGAAGGAGGCGGCGTGCCGGCGACGGAGATTGCTGCGCTGTTGGGGCTATCTCGCGATGAGTGCCCACCTAAAACCGGAATCGCAAGACGGAGTGGCAGCGTCGTGACTGTCTGATTCTGCGGGACGCATGGGGTTGAGCTGATTTTGTGCAGGACTTGGTTCCCTATGAAGCCAAGTTTGTTGATCTGTTCGTGATCACGATCGTGATCACGAGGAGGTGTCTGTCTGATAGCGAAAAAGCCCAGTCTCGGATTTGGAGCACGAAACTGGCGGCGTACTGACCCAATGTCGGACGATCCGGTGTTTGGCGACAGTGAATCGTTCGTACCGCTTTAGATTGCGAGGCTGCACAAAGCTCCATGTAACCGAAGTCGCTGTGCCTGACTTTATCTTTACTGGTAACGCCCCCGTGAATGGTTCGCGGTGCATGGCGTCTTATTTTCCGAACTCCGTATGGCGACGTTCTGCCCGGCGCTAACGAGCTGGCGGGTTCACGCTTTGACGCTGGCCGCGTTGTCGCGCGGTGGTTTTTCTGGCGACGTTTCTGCCGCGAGGAATCTGCTTCCGCCGGATTCGCTTTGTGCCGGTGGCCTGCGGACTGGCTTGTGCGGTTGGCTGGTGCGACCGTAACCGCGCGATGCCTGGGGATTTCGCTTTCTGGTCCCTCTCATGCGGAGGTGAGGTAAATGGTCTCGATGACTGTTGGCGCGCGTCTCGATAACGAGGGGAGCGCCGAATTTCCGGACTATATGTCCCTGTTGTCCCCTGTCCGTGGATGCGTCGATGACCGAGGGAGGTCGGCGGTCGCCTATCTGATCGGCGGCGCGGACGCGCTTCGTGACGTGCGGAACGCTTCGTCGCTCGCGCGGATGTGAACCGTACCTGATCCATGGCGGTCCGTCGGATTGCGTGTTCAATCGCGGCTGGCTGAGGCCGGTGCGGCTGGTGTCCGACGAGATCGACGCGTTGATGCGCGACGTGGAGGCCTCAGCGGCGATGACGCGGGCGTTCTCGATGCTCAGGCATCCTTCGGTGAGCGGGGTGATGAGTGGTGGAATTGGCGATACTGCTGTTCGTGGTGCTTTGCGGCCTGGTTTTTGGTCTGCTGTTGCCGTTCCTGCGTCTGGCAGCGTCGGCATCAGCTTTCGTGGTCCGTCTGCTTCCCTCGCGCGATCGATGGGGCGGGCGATGATGCACCCCATACTCGTGATCGCCGTCGTTTTGCGTTTCGCCGCGTCCTGTCTGATGACGTTCGCCCTGTGCCGCGCCGCGACATGCTTGAGGCCCGTTGGCGGAGGAGTCACGGTTCCGTGAGTGGAGGAGAGCCGCGAGAGCGCATGAAACGCTTGAGCGTGCTGGGCGTCATGGGCTTCCCGCCCCATGGGTCCGTTTCTGGCCTGTGGCGGACTGCCCGTCGGACGGCAGCCATGACTTCTACCCGTCGATGATGCTCGACGTTCCCGTGCCGCGCGTGCCCATGCTGCGCGCACGTCTGCAAGACTCCCGCCGAGGGGGTGCCGCATGAGTGTGAACGCGGTCGATTGCGCCGTCAGTTCGCGCCTGTGGACGCTACAGGCACAACGGTGCCGCCTGCGTGCTGATGTGTCTGGCGAACGTGGCCGGATTAATGTGAGGGCGCAACGCGCATCCGACGCACAGGAAGCTGGCCGCGTGGTGCAAGTGCAGCGTGAGCATGGGTCAAAACGCCACCTGTCATGGGAAGCGAACGGCTGATCCGTCGCGGCGACCAACGCCAGGCCGGACATTTCAGCGAGTGGCACCGGCCCGTCGTGTGGGATCTGTGCCTGGGGAACCGTCTGGAGCTCGACCCCGACTTCTTCGACTCGAACGACATCGACTCGACCCGAGGTGGACGGCCTTCCACGGAAAACAGGGCGAAGGGAAACCCCGGCTCACACGTGGACCGTGGTTATGGCGACGGGGACACGGGGAAACCCCAGCTCACGGGTGAACCACGGTTCAGCTGTGACTCCCACCCCAGCTCAACCCAGGTAGCCGCCAGTACGTCCCTAGTACGTAATAACCCCTCTGCCCCTACGGGGCATCTCCCCGCAAGCGGAGAGACCTCCCCGGACGAGGACGACGGCGACTGGCAGAGCGAACCGTGGACCGATGCCGCCGCCGAAGCCGAACCTCCCGAGAGCGAATCCGTCAAGGCATGTTCCGACGCGGAGGCGGTGTGCCGCACGATGGCGGACGGGCTGCGCGCCATGCCGCCGATGCCGGTTCCCGAACCGTTGGCCCGGCCCGGCAAACGCGAACTCGACGCCGCCCAACGGCTGATCGCCCGCCACGGCATGCCACTGGTGCTGGCTGTATTTAAATGCGCCGCCTTCCAAGACCGACAAGGGCGACGCTTCCGGCAAACCGTATGACGGTTTCTGGCGTCGCACGCTCACCGGCCCGCTCCCTCGCACGGCACTGGGACCAGGTATGCCTCCAGATGGCCGACGACCCCCACGGGCGTCGCCTGCTCGCCGAACACGGCGTCATCGCCGACAAGGGCGAAACGGCGCAGCCGCCGAGCGCGGAATCCACGCCGAAGGTGCCGAACTACGGCATCCCCGACAACCTGGACCGGCGCGTGTGGAAACTGCTCGACCCTTACGGCTTCGATGCGGGCAACGACGGGTTCGAGGCACCGCGCACCCTGCGCCGGCTGTTGAAGCGCGTCCCCGCGAACGACGCCGAAGGCGAACGCAATGCCGTGCTGGAGGCATTGCGGGCGGGCCGCGCCTTCCTGGACGCGGAATCCAGGGAGAAGGACGACGGCTTCGGGCAGCGGCGGAAGCCGTCCGAGACCGGGCCGGCGTCCGTCCGTTTCGGCTTCATCGGCGGCCGTGGGCCGAAGGAGGTGCCGGCATGTTCCTGAAAGGCGAATGCGCGGATTTCCCCGACTCGTGGTCGGACCGCATGTGGGGGCCCGACGACCTTCCCAACCGGCGAACCCAATACGAGCTGCGCCGCGCGGCGGTGCGGATCTGCGAGGCCTGCCCGGTCAGGGCCGAATGCCTCGCGTTCGGCATCATGGTCCGGGACCAGTACGGCATCTACGGCGGACTGCCGTTGAGGGCCCGCCGTCAGGTCCTGAAAATCGCTCAGGAGGCCGGATTCCGGTTCGACCCGAACGACCCGACCGCCGAACAGCGGCTCGCACGCTTCATCCGCGCGAACCCGGAAATCGTGGCGGCGGCACGCGAACGCGAATGCAGACGACGCAGTACCGAGCAGCGGACCGCACGCCAGCAACGATGGCGCGCCACCACACGCTCGACCGGCAAGGCGAAGGCCCCGGCCGCCGCCACACACACCCCGCCCTTGCAGGACACCCTCTTCTGAAAACAATCCAATCCGGCCCCGCAAGGCCAAGCCATCTACGGAAACCCGTATACGCGGCAAACCGTGGAACCGTGCACCCGTGGACACGGGAAGCCGGAAAACCATTGAAAGGAAAAAACCATGAGCGTGGAAGCATTGCATGAATGCAGTCTGAAAGTCACCTGCTTCAGCCCCGAGCCATACGTGCTGTCCTACACAGGCATGACCGCCGGCCAGGCGCGCCGCAATCTCAGCCAGGCGCTGAAGGGCGTCGATCCCGCCGCCGTCGAAAAGGAGACGGTCGCGGGACTGGAACGGGCCCGTGCCGAATTTGCCTTCCACACCGCACTGCGCGCCTCCTGCTTCTTCTTCGACACGGCCAAGGGATGGCGAGTGCGTGCAACTGCGGCGAAGCCTTTGCACGCGAGGACTGGGAACTTCACGTGGTGGTGGCGGTCATCGACGCGGCAGAAGGAGGCGAACGGATGAAGACGCTGTCCGCAAAGCTGGCGAACGATCGAGAATGCGCGCGGCGCGATCCTGGAGGCAGGTTCGGCTGCGGAGTTCGCGCCGCCCTGCTGACGGAACGGCCAGGACCATCAAACGATTGGAGGTGTATGCGCTTGGCGGCGTGATAACGGCCATGCCCGCCACCATCAGCACCGATGCCGGCGAACGTCGGGAACGGTATGAGGCCGTCAGGTTCGAGGCCACCGCCAGGAACGGCGAACGCCGCCGCTGGGACGCATCCCCCGACATGACCGGCACGGTCATCAACGCCGCCAAACGGCACCTCGTTGAGGGGCGCATTCCCATTCCCGAAAGCAAAACGGCAAACCAATAAACCAACATTCCGACCAACCGAAACCACCGATCCGGCCCATGAGGCCGAATCATCACGGAAACCCGTATTTACAGGAAACCGGCCACCCGTGGACACGGGAAGCCGGAAAACCAGTGAAAGGAACAATGCAAAATGAACACGAACACGAAAACCGTGGCCTTCGTCAACCTCAAGGGCGGGGTGGGAAAGACCACCAGCGCCATCGGCACCGCCGAAGCGCTCACTCGCCTCGGCCGCACGGTGACGGTACGTGACGCCGACCCGTCCGGCGCGGCGACCCTGTGGGCGCACAAGGCCGAATCGGCCGGCCGGCCCCTGCCGTTCCCGGTGGAGGTGGTCAACCGTTTCACCGTCGCCGCGCCCGCCGAGGAGGAATGGGTGCTGATCGACACGCCTCCCTTGCAGACCGATCTGGTGGAGGCGGCGGTGGACGCGGCCGACCTCGTGCTGCTCGTCACCACCACCGGCCCCATCGACCTGGAACGCATGCTGGAGACCATCCGGCAGATCAACAAGCCCTCCTCGGTGTTGTTGACCCAGACCCGGTACGGCACGCGCAGCCTCAGGCACGCCGAGGAGTTCCTGGCCGAGAACGGACTGGCCCGATGCCAAGAGACCATCCCGCCAGCGAGGCAGCCATGCGTCCTCGCATCGGACGAGGGGCCGGTTCCCGTCCGCTTCGGGCTACGGGCTTATCGCCAAGGAACTCAGCGACGCATTCGCCGCCTGACACCCGCAAAACCGAAAACCCGCAATCCCGTATCCACGCAAACCCGTGGATACGGGAACACGGAAAGGAACAACATCCTGAGATCAATGCCGATGACCACGAGGAACATGCTGGCATCGACGCTCACGGACTACAAGAAACCGGTCAAGCTGCCCAAGATCACGGTGGAGCTCGACCCCGAGCTCAAGAAACGGTTCAAGGCCGAGGCCGTGCGACGCGGCACCACCATCCGCGACATGCTCACGGCATGGATCGAACATGACTGCCCTCCCCTCGACGCGGCGGACGCAAGGGCCGAGGCGAAGCAAGACGGAAGAAGGAGTGGATGATGACGGATGACATCGAGGAGCGGGCCGTGCTGGCCCGTCGCGGGATCATGGATCATTCGGATTGCGAGGACTGCGTGGAGGACTGGACGTTCCTGATGCGTCAGGGACGGCGGGAGTTCCCGTTGGGATTGCGCACGGTGCTCGCGTGCCTCGCGTTCGCCGAACGCGAGGGCGCGGTGCCCGAGCTGCCGGCGGATTGGTGGGTTAATATCAACAGGAGGTATCAATGACGACGATGCGCGGCGAGGGGAGCGGCTATGGATGTGTTCAAGGCATGGCCGGGAAGGGCGGAAAGCATCGTGATCAGCCAAGAGTCATACATGGGGTGCACCGGCGGCGTGGCCCCGTGGCGTCGTGACGGCGACACGGGGCCGTCCTACTACGCGGTGTGCCCGCTGTGCGACAATCCCATCCAGATCGTCGGCCTGTTCCGCCGGCAGGAGGAAAGCCGTGCGCGCCGGCCCTACGGGCGGCACCACCGGGGCGACGTGCCGGGCCTGTGCCGCTACGACGAGGACGCCTACCTGCACTGCCCGTATGCGGATCCGAACCATCGGACGGACACCCGAGCGAGACGTCATCCGAAGGATCCGACAGGGCGGGCCCTGTATGGTCTCATGCGCGGCGAGTTCGACCGGGTGACGCTGGCGTGGGAACGGTTCTCCGGCATCCATCTGGGGCCGGGGGCCGCCCGTGACATGCTTCGCAGATGGCGGGACGACCAGGGATGGCGCTATTACGACGCGACCTACGGCAATCTGCCGCAGATGCTGTTCTTCGCGGCCGGCGGACAGAACCTGGTCAAACGCTACATCGTGCCGGGCAGCCCGTTGCACGAACGGCTGAAAGGCGTGCCGCAGGTGAGGCTCGCGCCGGCGCGCTCCCGGTACGTGCAGGTGGACAAGGCCGGGCCGGGGTTCCTTACTCTGGATTTCCTGCTGTACGCCCGGCGCATCGAATGGGACGGACAGCACATGAACGAGACGTTCAGGCTACGCGGCCTGCTGGGCCGCGACGACGGGCAACAGGCCTTCGATGACCTGACCCTCGACGTCGATCAGGACCGGCTCTCCCACACAGCGGACGCCCAACCCGGCCGTGACGGGCGGCTGCTCGACATCGCGCGGGAGACGCTGCGATGAGAGACGAAATTGAGACGACAATCAAAACAAGGAGAACGACAATGAACCCCGAGAACGAGATCGACAAAACGGAAGCCCTCGAACCCGTCGAAACCGCTGCCGCAAACGTTGCGGAGGCCCGTGGCGGCGTGGACGGAAGGAGGCGGCCGAAGTGGCTGCTGCCCCTGATCGCCGTCGTCTGCGCGGTTGTGCTGGTCGTGGCGGGAGTCGTCGGCTGGAACATGTACCGTGGCGCGAAGCTCGCGGAAGCGAAGGAGGCGTGCGCCACCGCCGCCGACGGCGTGCGCAACAATGCCAACGAATACAACGCGCTGCTCAACGGCGATGCCGCCGATGCCGCCGCCATCAAGGCCGAACAGGTCAAGGACTCGAAGACCGTCGAATCCTTGGGCAAGGAGCTCAAGGCCTCGGCACCCGAATACGAGGGCTGCGTGGCCGAAAACGCGCAAGGACTGGATGCCGCCACCGTGAAGCTGGGCGAACAGGCCGACTGGTACAAGGCCCACGAGAAGAGCCTATCGAAGGCGGTGAAGGCCGTCACCGAATCCAAGGACTCGAAGAGGCTGGATGACGCGAAGGCGAACCTCAAGGCGAAGCTGGACGAGGCATCGAAACTGCTCACGGATTCGGATGGCAAGGTGCAAGACAACGCCACCCGCGAGACCCTGACCAATGCGATTGACGCGGCGAACAAGCTCAAGGACGCGAACGACGCCACGAAAATCGACAAGGCGCACAAAACGCTGGAGGATGCCATCAACGGCGTGAACGCGAGCGTCCAGGCCAAGACGGACGCGGATGCGCAAGCCGCCGCCGCAGCTGCCGCTGCCGCTGCGGCTCAGGCGCAAGCCCAATCCACCTACAGCGGCGGCTCGTCGTACTCCGGCAACACGTACAGGCGCACAGGCACAGGTGGCTCCAACGCATACCGAGGCACCACATCGGGCGGATCCGGTTCGAACTCCGGTTCCGGTTCGACCGGCGGCTCTGCCTCCACCACAAGACCAAACCTCAACGGCGGACACGGCATCGGCACATGCGTAGATGGTTGTGCATCGTTGCCGCCTATTCAGCACTGATTGATGATTGGCTGTTTGTGGCCCGCACCGGGAAACCGGTGCGGGCCACAATCCAATCAAAACAAGGAGAACGACAATGAACCCCGAAAACGAGAACGACAAGATGGAAGCCCTCGAACCCGTCGAAACCGCTGCCGCAAACGTTGCGGAGGCCCGTGGCGGCGTGGACGGAAGGAAACGGCCGAAGTGGCTGCTGCCCCTGATCGCCGTCGTCTGCGCGGTCGTGCTGGTCGCGGCCGGCATCATCGGCTGGAACGCTTACAGCGGCGCGAAGCTCGCCCAGGCGAAGGAAACGTGCGCCACCGCCGCCGACACCGTGCGCAACAATGCCAACGAATACAACGCGCTGCTCAACGGCGATGCCGCCGATGCCGCCGCCGTCAAGGCCGAACAGGTCAAGGACTCGAAGACCGTCGAATCCTTGGGCAAGGAGCTCAAGGCCTGGCACCCGAATACGAGGGCTGCGTGGCCGAAAACGCGCAAGGACTGGATGCCGCCACCGTGAAGCTCAATGAACAGGCCGACTGGTACGAGACCCACGAGAAGAGCCTGTCGAAGGCGGTGAGGGCCGTCATCGAATCCAAGGCCGCGAAGAGGCTGGAAACCGCGAAAACGAATCTGACGGCGAAGCTGGACGAGGCGTCGAAGCTGCTCGCGGATTGGAACGGCAAGGTCGCGGACAACGCCACCCGCGACGCATTGTCGAACGCCATCGACGCGGCGAACGGGCTGAAGGACGGGAACGATCCGGCGAAGATCGACGGGGCGCGCAAGACGGTGGAGGATGCCATCAACGGCGTGAACGCGAGCGTCCAGGCAAAGACGGACGCGGATGCGCAAGCCGCCGCAGCGGCCGCCCGGGCTCAGGCGCAGGCCCAATCCGCCTACAACGGCGGCTCCTCCTACTCCGGCGGCGCGTACAGGCGCACGGAAGGCTCCGCTTCCGGCTCCAACACATACCGTGGCACCACATCGGGCGGCTCCGGCCCGGCCGCCGCCTCCGCCCCAAAGCCGAACCTCAACGGCGCATACGGCTGCACTGAGGACTGCTATGTTCCGCCGAACAATCTTATTCAGCACTGATTGATGATTGGCTGTTTGTGGCCCGCACTGGGGAATCGGTGCGGGCCTTTTTTCATGGATTTTGTGAGGAAGGGACATGTTCCCGCGAACCTGTATTCCCTTATTCCCGTGTACCCGTATTGCCGGGAAATACTTCCGGATTTTTTGTAGACGCCATGCTCCGTGGTTCGGCGTGTCGTCTGTGAGGCTTGTTGGTGGCTGCCGGGCCAACCGGTGGCTACCTCCCGTTATTCCTGCGGTCGGAAGCCCCGCCACCCCTTGAAAAAAGAGGCGGCGGGGCCATGACCGGAACGATTGAGGGAGGGGATGAACAGACAAGGTTAACGGAGGTTCATTTACATGAACTTTGGCAGGAAGATGATGAAGGCCGGTGTCGCGGCGGTGGCTGCGATCGCCACGCTTGGTGCCGGCGGCGTCGTCGCATCGACCGCGTTCGCGGGCGGTGGCGGCGGCAACCAGCCCGGTACGGGCGGCGACCTGGCCGCGGTGCAGTTCTGGCAGTACAAGGACGATGCTTCGGGCGCATGGGGTCCGGCCACGAGTCTTGATTCGGTGCGCGCCGCCATGAACAATGCCGGCGTGACGTTGGAGGGCGATGGCGTCACGAAGGCGCAGGACGCATTGGACCAGGCCCGCACGGAATGCGAGACCGGTTTCCAGCGGCGTCACCCCGGCGAGGGCAACGGCGACTGCCGAGTGGTCGCGGTCGGCGCGGTGCCAGCCGTCATCGGCGGCAACTACATCTACAACGGGTCCGGCGTGGCTTCGCCGACCGGGACCGGTGGCTGGTACGACAACTGGAACACCTACGTCGCACCGAACACCTATAAATATGCGGGCACTCAGGAATATGGCACCGCAACCCCATTCTCAGATGATCCGTCGAACAGTGTGGATGCGATTATGCGTCGTAATGTGGAGGCTTCCAGCAAGCCGTTCGATCGTGGTGATCGTGCTGGACAAGTACCAGCCGGCACCACCGACCTATCATCTGAGCGTGAGCACGCAGGCTGCGGAAATGTCGGGCCAGTCGGGCGACACCAAGGACGCTTCGGACGCGATCAGCCTGTCCACCGACGGGTCGAAGACCGAGAACGTGAACGGCACCGCGACCCTGCACTGGCGTGGCGTCGACGGCACCGAGAAGACGGTGGCGAAGCGGTTCACCGCATCCAACAAGGGCAGCGCCACAGTGAGCGCGTCCTTCAAGGACATGGACGCCTCGTGGGAGTCGTGGCCTGCGGGCAAGCGCTGGTGGGACGTTGACGTGGCGAAGCAGGGCGACATGGCCGAGGCGGTCTCCCACAAGGGAGAGAACGACGGCAAGGAGTCCGGCGAGAAGACCACCACCCCGCCCGAGAAATGGCTGACCAACGAGGCCGGCGACACGGTGCGGGACGGGAACGACTCCATCGCGTCCGGTTCGCTGTACACGGCGCACATCAAGGCGCATTCCAACGCCTCCGGCAAGTTCTGGATCTACGACACGATCGACACCAGGGACGTGGTGATCGGCGGCACCGAGAAGGACGACGTGAGCAAGGTGACCGTGACCGACGCGAACGGCAACATCGTGCCGGCGGACATTTCCATCGACGATTCCATCGATGGCAAGCGCGTGGTCAAGGCGCACGCCACCGCCCCGCATTCCGGCCTCTACACGCTGAACGTGCCCCAGAGCGCGAAACCGACCGGCGGCGACTACGAGATCAACGACGGTTCCGTGGCGTGCTGGAACGGAGACAACGGCACCGGCAGCCTGGCCGACTGCCAGACCGGTGACAGCGACAGCGTGGGCAAGGTCACGCCGACCCCGGACAAGGTGTGGGTGCTGGACGAGTCCGGCGCTCTCGTGGCCGAGGACAAGCAATGGACCAACCAGCAGGGCGTCGATCAGAAGACGTTCCTCGTGGGCGACCAGGTGGGCGTGGTCGTCAACGGCAGCATCCCCGCGCACCTGCTCAACCCGCTGGCATCCTATTCCATCACCGATGATCTGACCGGTTCGATCCAGTGGATCGACTGGAAGTCCGGCAAGGTGTTCGTCGACGGCAAGGACGAGACCGCGAACTTCACCATCGCGATCGACCGGAAGGCCGGGACCGCGACCGCCACCGCGAAGTCCGCCTACATCGCGAAGACGATGTTCAGGAACAGCGCGAGCAAGGTCAGGTTCTACCTTGACGGGCACCATCAAAAAGGGTGCCACCGAGGGCAAGAAGATCCAGCTGACCAACAAGGCGTACGAGAAGTGGAACAACGAGACCCGACCGACCAACGAGCCGCCGGTGTTCGTGTGGACGCCCAACCCCAACAAGGCGTGGGCCATGAAGGTCGGCGGCAAGTGGCAGCTGACCGTCGATCCGGCCAAGAGCGACAAGGTGGGCGGCGACGACAAGTACTACCGTCTCGGCGACGAGGTGGCGGCGGTCGTTTCCGGCACCCTGCCCACAGGATTGGGCCGCGTGCCCGAGATCGCGTGGACCGACGACTTCGCCAACGTCGATAGCATCCTCGACCTGAAGGACACCTCCAACATCAAGGTCTACGAGCAGGACACCACCGACGAGGCCAACGCCGGCGTCAACGACCTGAACAAGACCGGCAGGGACGTGACCGACCAGTTCGACATCACCGCCGAGGGCACCAAGGTCACGGTCAGCGCGAAGGACTCCTACGAGGCCGCGCAGAAGGACCTGAAGACCGCGAAGCAGATCAGCGTCGTGATCCCGTTCGACGTGAACTTCGACACCGTGAAGCTGCTCGAATCCTACGGCAAGGCGGAGGGCGACGAGCTCAACACGTGCGCGGACCCGAAGGGCGACGACCTCGACAACAAGGGCGGCCAGACGGTCGGCGGCAGCACGGTGGACACCAACACGCCGAAGATCTGCGTGACCGTGCCCCCGATCCACAAGCAGGTCATCGCCGAATCCTCCCAGGGCGGCGACCAGTCCAGCATCGACACCAAGACCGTGTTCCCCGGCCAGACCGTGGAATACACCGTGCGCGTGGACCCGCAGATCCCCGCGGACCAGGCATATTCGGTGACCGCCATCAAGCTGAGCGACACCTATTCCGAGTACACCACCGCGAACAAGCAGACCCTGGAGATCACCGACCTGGGAACCGGCGGCATCATCCCGAAGAGCGCCTACAAGGTGCAGTGGGACGAAGCCAACCACTCGTTCGAGGCCACGTTCGCCAAGGACTGGGTTGCCGCCAACTGGAAGGCCGGCTCCAACCCGCGCGTGCTGCTGCGCTTCGAGGCCAAGGTGAACGAGGACGCGCCGACCGACAAGACCGTCGGCAACAAGGCCGCGCTGACCGTCAACAACGGCGTCACCCCGTCCAACAAGGTCGAGAACGAGCCGCCGGTCATCAAGCCCTCCAAGCAGGACACGCAGAAGGACCCGACCATCAGCATCGACGGCAAGACCGCGCTGCTGGGCGACAAGGTGTACTACCGCGTCAACATCGACGCCTCCAGGCTCACCGACACCGCCTACAAGGTATGGCGCTTGGGCATGGTGGACGACTACGACCAGGAGTACCTGACCCTCGACGCGAAGCACGTGGAGATCCTTGACGAGACCGGCAGGGACCGCACCGGCGAGTTCAACATCCAGGACAAGGACGGCGTGCTCTACGCCTTCGCCAAAACCGTGGACACCCAGATCCCCGCGACCGGCGAGACCGTGCCCGGCGACCCGCAGCCCGACGACCTGAAGGCCTACAGCGAGAAGTCCGACAAGGATTACGACCCGCTGAAGGACCCGAGCATCGACCAGTCGCTGCTGGGCCACACCTACCAGGTGGTCATGCCGATGACCGTCACCAAGGTCAAGGACGGCCACACGGTGGAGAACACCGCCACGCAGGTCACGAACGACAGGCGCGACAAGACCAACACCGTCACCAACCCGCTGAAGGAGATCAACCCGACCAAGGACGTGACCGTGAAGGTCGGCGGCGACAGCATCGACGGCAAGAGCGTGTATTTGAACCACACGTTCCTCTACCGCCTGGATTCCAGCATCCTGCCCCCGGGCCGCGCCTACCAGACCGTCACGGACTGGGGCGGCACGGACCAGCTGGCCACCGAGTACGACCAGTACCTGGGCAACTGGGCCGTCTACGCCTCGCGTGATTTGTACAGGGACGGCCAGGTGCTCGCGGCCAGGGGCGAGAAGATCGCGGGCAGCGGCTTCGACTCCTCGAAGTTCGGCGGCAACCTGTTCACCGTGGACGCCGACGACAACGGCAAGGTCACGGCCGACGCGACCCAGGCCTACCTCGACCTGGTGAGCGCCGACAACGAGCACGAGGCCGGCTGGGTGCTCTACCTCCAGTGCAAGCGCATCGCCGTGGCCGACGAGGTGCCCAACACGTGGACCGAGACCATCAACGGCCAGCCGCGCGAATCCAACAAGGTCGTCACCAAGACCCCGGACATGACCCCGAGCATCCACCTGGAGAAGGTCGATACCCCGACCCTCAAGCAGGAAGGCCAGGAGCGGGCGGACCGCGACGACCCGAAGCAGGCGCTGAAGATGGACGCCGACAGCATCGGCATCACGTTCATCATCACGAACACCTCCAAGACCGACCCGGCCACCGGTGACGGCGCATGGTTCAAGGCAAGCGACCTGGACCTCGCCGACTCCACCATCGTCGGCGACGCGCACGTGGACATGGATTCGCTCGCCTACCCCGACAACTGGGACACCCTGGTGCTCAAGCCGGGCGAGTCGGTCAGCGTGACCGGCACGCTCAAGGGCGTCAGGGAAGGCGATACCCACACGGACCGCGCCATCGTCACCGGCACCCCGCTCGTGGAATGCGCGCCGTCCAACGGCGACCCGTTCAACGACAAGACCGACGGCGGCGAAGACACCGATCCGGAATATTCCACCGGCGACGTGACCGAGATCGACGGCAAGCAGCTGTGCGCCGACACCCAGGCCACCAGCAACACCGACGACTGGAACGGATACCGTGCCAAGCCGTTGGCCTCCACCGGCACGGCCGTGCTCGGCCTTGCCGGCGGCGCTCTGGCGGTGCTGCTCGCGGGCGGCTCCCTGCTCGTGTTCCGCAAGCGCCACTACGCACAGGGTTCCGGCCGCCACACGGCCGTGAACGCGGGCAAGTGACCCCGAGGCGTTCCGGCCTCGTCGTCCGATGACGGCCGGAACGCCCTCCATTGACTTCACATGCCGGAAAGGGGCATACCTTTCCGAATCCCGTGCCCCCGGACGGCGTGTGAACCCCAGGCCCTTCGCCAGCCTCTCCCCCGGCGAAGGGCCTTTTCCATGCCCGGAACCCGTGAACCCGTGGAACCGTGGAGCCGCAGACCCGTGGAACCGTGCTCCCGATGGGGCCTGTAGACGGTGCGCCCCGCAGCGGCCCGCGACCCGGCGCATCATCGACTCTGACATTGTTCGCACCATCATCATTCCTCTGGAGGTTGCACATGGCTGACAGGCAAACCGCATTGGCCGTATTCGATTTTCTCGACTCGCTGCGCGCCGGACAATACCGCATCGGCGCGGACGCGGAAAAGGACCATGCCACGGCGGGACTGCTGGCATGCGTCGCTGTCCGGCGACACGGGGCTGCGCGACGCCGTGTGCGCGAAGCTGATATCGCCGGGCATGGAACGCGCCCGTTTCCTCATGGTCGCCGAGCATGATCCGCGCGCCTTGCCCCTGTTCGCCTCGGGCCAGGTCAAACCGTGGTACCAGGCCGACTACAACGTGCGCGAGATCGCCAACAGCGAGTTCCACCAGGACATACCCGCACTGCTGTGGCGGCTGTCCAACACCATCCCGGATTCCGCGCGAAGGGAGGGCGCGCTTGAGGCCGCCGCGTACATGAGCTTCATGCAGGGCGATCCCGAGGCCGCGTTCACCGGCCATCTGGGCCGGCTCGCGGCGGTTTCGCCCGAGGGCGAGGTCACGCGCTGCCTCATGGACGCGCACGAACACGGCCAGCATCCCGCATGGGTCATGGAACAGCGGCAGCTGCGCGAACGGCAGGCCGACGCCGCCGACGGCATGGCCGCCACCGCACCGGACCGCCCGAGCCTTCGCCAGCGCCTCTTCCCGAACCGATGAACACCTCCAGCACGGACCCATGGGAGATGGGCCCCATAATCGCCGCCGGCACCGCCGTCGCCATCGAACCGGCACAGGAACCGGAACGCCGGCCACCGGCCGAACCCGGACCCGAGCCCGGGCCCGGGCTGGAGCCGGATGCGCGATGCGTGGACGACGCCGGAAGCGAAGACCGGGCGAACACGGCCGTCGATCCGTGGGAGATCGGCCCGCTGCCATCGGCCTCGAATCCGGTGGGGAATGATATCCCGGCCGATGCCCCGGCATCGGAACCGCAGCACGTTGTCGGTGCCGTGGAGCCGGCCGATCTCGCCGACACGATCGACCTCACGCCGGTCGGCGACCGGGATGCCGCCATGCCCGTGCGCGAATGGAGGCGCATAGCCACGACCGCGGGCGGCATCCTGCTCGCGGCCTGCGTCACGGTCGCCGGCATGTCCGCGTGGAGATCGCATGAATCCGCCACGGCCGCACGCGAGCTGGAACAGGCGACGGCGGACTGCGCCACCGCCCGCTGCGGCGAAGAAAGCCGAACGGAAGCTGGCTGAATATCTCGACGGCGACCGGCTCGCACAGGCGAAAGCGGTCACGGCCGACAAGCTCGCCGACCCGGAAACCCTGGAAACCCTCGACAAGCTGGCCGAACAATATTCCGAGGGCGAGCGAATCCCCGCATGTGCCGCCACGGACACGGAAACGGCCAACGCCACCACATCCAAGCTGCAAGCCATCGAAAAGAAGCACACGGGAAATCTCTCGCGGCTGAAGAAGGCGGCGGGCGCGGTGTTCGCCTCACGGCTGGCCCATACGGTCGAACAGGGCGAACGATTGTATTCCTCCTCCGAAGGCAAGGTGCAGGACGAATATTCTCGCGCCCTGCTGCGCGCCTCAATCGACAAGCGCGACGAGAAGGCCATCACCGACGCCATGGACAAGGTGAACGCCTCCATCGACGCGAAGACCAAGGCCGACGAGGAAAGGAAAGCGCAGGAGGAGGCCGCAGCGGCTGCGGCGGCGCAGGAGCAGAGCACGCCGGCACCGCAACAGTACTCGTACATGCCCTCCGGCTCCGCTTCGGGCTCGGGGTTCCGGCCCGACGGGCGGCGGATACCATTCCTCCGGCGGTTCCGCCGGCTCGACCGGTGGTTCCGCGTCTCCGGGCTGGTCGGTGCCCGCGAACCCGGACCCCTCGCAACTGCCCGGCACCGACCCGAGCCTATGAAAGGACCAGCACCATGCCACAACTGACCACGTTGATCCCGTCGTTCGCGGCACCCGTCACCGACCGCGTGTGGCTGGTGGGCGCGCACGGCGGTGCCGGATGCACCACGATCCGCCATTCGGACCCCGACCGGTTCGCCGACGCCGGCCGCGCGCTGCCGGTGAGCCAGGATCCCTCCATGCCCTCGCGCATCATCCTGTGCGCCATGGGCACCGGGCGCGGCCTCGAATCGTTGCGCGCGCTGCTCGCCGACCAGTCGGCCGGACTGTTCGGCGCATCGATCCTGTTGGGCGCGGCCATCACCGACCCCGCGCCCCGTATGCCCCGGCCTTTGGTGGCGGCGCGCATCCAACTGTCATCCGCCGTCCGCGTGTGGCGGCTGCCCCATATCAAAGGGCTTGAACTCGACGGGTTTCCCCGGCGTTATCCGGCCGCGTACTCACGGCTCGTGAAGGACGTAGACGCCATGCCCCGCGCCACGGCCCATGTCGGCTGACGATGGTGCATGAACCTAACACGAAAGGAACAACCCAATGCTGCATGAAACATGCGTGATCCTCGCCGAGACCCTTTCCGACCCGACCCCGTGCCTGCCTCCGGGATTCTCGGGCCCGGTATCCACCGCCCTGGGCTGGGTGAAGGCGCTGAGCCTGGTGATCGGCGTGGTCGCGCTGGTGCGCATCGGCGTGCACATCCTGCGCCAGCAGGGCGACGGCGTGCCAGACCGCGACGACACCTTCGACAAGCTCGTCAACTGGGTGATCGGCATCTTCCTCGGTGCGGGCGCTGTCGCCATCCCGCCGCACTCGGCCTGTCCGTCACCGCAAGCTGCTGAGAAAGCCAGCTGAAAGGGATTCGACGCATACGGCAGCGCCTGTGCGCGCTGCCGCTCGCCCTCGCCTGCCTCATGGCCTCCGCCTGCGGCGGACCCGACTTCGATCGTTCAGCAAGGAGCTCACGTTCGGCGACAAGCAGATCAGCGACACCCAGACCACCTACGTGATGAAGATACCCGAAGGCAAGCTCGGCGACCTGATCGGCCCCAGCCAGATCCAATGGGTCATCGACCAGTACCGGGCCTGCGCTGCCGGAATGGTGTCCGCGAACCGACCGACAAGGAGCCAAGAAGTCGGCATGCGCGCGTCCAGTTCCGGGCCGCACCGAACCTGCAATGCGATGCGTTGGAGAACACGTATCAGGAGGAGTCGTCCGACGAGGGAATGGGAGTACAGGACTCTCGTGCCGGAAGCAGCGCAAGCTCTCCTGGCTGGAGAAGACCCTGTGGAACATGTACCAGGTGCAGTCGGATTCCACGATCGAATGGCTGTCCACCAGCCGCAACACGCTGGTCGCCGCGAACGACACGGTATCAACGTTGCAGGCGAACGCCACCCCGGACTACGATTCATGGTTCGCACCGGTGAACCGGTACCTGCGCATCGCGCAGGGCGTGCTCGTCGCAGCCGCCGCGATCAGCCTGATCGTGCTGAGCGCGCGCATCGTGTGGAACATCGGCCAGGGCGGCGAGGGCCGTCTGCTCGACCGCATCGGCTGGATACTGCTCGGCGTGCTGCTCGGCTCCTCGTGCGCGAGCATCGCGCTCACGTTCTTCTCCCGCTCGTCCGGCGGCAATCCGGACCTGCCGTCATGGACGCCGGGCGGCGGCACCACGTTCTTCCTGTCGGACTACATCCGTATGCAGGTTGACCCGTTCCTTATCATCGCGGCCGTGTGCGGCGTGATCGCGGCCGGCTGGAAGCTCGTCACCCAACAGGAGGGACGTGACCTGATCCCGTTGGGCAAGGCGTTCATGTGGGCGATCCTGAGCGCCGTGTGCCTTGCCGGACTGGTCAACACGTTCCAGGCCACATTCGACACGTGGACCGCCGACGTGCTCAGGTCCGCAAGCGGCATGATGAACGACGCCTGGGAATCGAAAAGCCTGGCCGCGAGCTCGTTCTTCAATCTCGGCGCGCCCGTCGCCATCGTGCTCACCATCGTGATGTGGATCTGCGGGCTGATCAGCAAGATATTCGCCTACTTCCGCGCCGGGATGCTGCCGATCCTGGTGGGCGTGGCACCCATGTGGGCCGCCATGAGCTGGATGGAGACCGGCAAGCAGGCTTTCGCCAAGACCATCGGCTGGCTGGCCGCGTTCCTGGCCTACAAGCCCGTCGCCGCACTGGTCATGGCGACCGGCTCGGGCGATCATGGCCACGGCCGGGCCCGGCGACGACAGCCAGGCCATCACGCTGATGCTCACCCTGAGCGTCATCATCCTTCCCGCCACATGATCCGCGTGATCGCCCGCCGTGCAATCCTCGGTCGGCGGTGGCGGCGGGAATCCTGCCCTCCATACTCGGCATGGAGTCGCTTTGCCGGTGCCGGCAAAGTGCGCGGCCGCAGGAGGGCGGCAGGAAAGGCGGCGACACGGTGGCGGCGAAGCGTCACCGGACGGTGCCAACCCGGTGCCGGCCGAGGTGTCCGGACTGCTTTCCGGCTCTTCGGCCGAACGGCGGAAAGCCGCAGGGCGAACGGCGGCGGCAACGCAAGCCGCCGCTGGAAGGCAATCCCACGGGCGGCGAACCACAGAACACCGGCGACCAGCCACAGGAGCGAACCGCAAGGCTAGGCGACGGCAAACCGCAGGGAACGAACGGCAATGCGGGAAGCCCGGTTCCACCGGCACCCGATGGCGCGCCACCCGACTCCGTCAGGCGGCAACAGGCCGCAGGGGCGAACGGCGACGCCGGCGGGTTCGCTCCGCGAGGGCGCCCGGACGGTGCCGGACCGCTCGACCGCTCGCAAAGGCAAGACATTCTGACGCATACGTTTTGTTAAGGAGATTCGATAATCATGGCGTCGAACACGACATACGGGGATTGATGCGGCCGATGCCGGGAGGCATCCGCAATATCGGCATACCGTTGACGATAGCGGGCATGGGCGTACTTGACCTGCACGCTGCTGGTCAGCATGGCGAGCGTGGTCGCGGCCATCGCGATCCTCGTGGTCGGCATGGGCGTCATCCTCGTGCTGGCGATCAGGGACCGCGAGCACCGCAACATGGTGGACCGCGCCGTGGAGAAGCGCACGTGGATGGCCGCGCAGCGTTCCGGCGCTAACCTGTATCGTTCCGGCCTGCTCGCGCCGATCGACGGCGGCAAGGCCATGCTGCCGGGCATCCTCTCCAGGGTGGGCCTGACCTCGGCGCTGGACGGCTTGGGCCGTGAGTTCTGCCTGGTCAGGCACGCGCACACCGGCGAATACTCGCTGCTCCTGTCATGCCAGCCGCAGGGCGCGAGCCTCGCCGACGACGACGTGGAGGACTCGTACGTGGCCTCGTGGGCCGGGCTCATGGAATCGCTCGCCTCCGAGACCGGCGTCACCCAACTGGCCGTGACCGTGGACACGGCACCCGATTCCGGCGTGAGGTTCCGCCGCACGCTGAGCAAACGCATCGTGGAGGACGCTCCCGAGCTCGCGGCGCGCGCCATGGCGCAGATCATGGACCAGTACGCGAGCCGGCGGCGCTTCCAACGACGTGACGCTCACCTTGACTTTCCGCTACACCGACCGTGACGGCAAATACCTGGAGGCCGGGGAGGCCGCGCGTCGCATAAGCCTGCTGCTGCCCTCGATCCGCGAGCAGATAGCGCAGGCGGGAGGCGGTGCCGCGAGGGCCCTGGGCATGGAGGAGATCACGCGCATGGTCCGCGTCGCCTACGATCCGGCCGCGCAGGAGACGATCGAGGAATCCGACGAGCCCCCGTACATCGCATGGGAGGATTGCGGGCCGCTCATGCACGAGGCCGGCTGGAGCCATTATTCGCACGATTCCGGGCTGAGCCGCACATGGGAGATGGTGGACCCGCCGCAAAGCAACGTGACCGCCGACACGCTCACCCGACTGCTCAGCCCATTGGCGGACTGCGACCGCAAGCGCGTCACCGTGCTCTACCGGATGCTGCCGCCCGACAAGACCATGTTCATGGCCGAACAGAACCGGCAGAAGGCAGCCAACCAGGTCAGCCAGGAGAAACGCGCCACGGTGAGGTCCATGAGCCAGATAGGCAAGGCCAACCGCCAGGCCGTCGAAACGAACCAGGGTGCGGTCATGGTGTTCTTCGGGATGCTCGTCACCGTCACCGTGTCCAGGGGCGAACAGGAAAGCCAACGACTCGAAGCCGCGTCACGCGCCGTGGAACAGGCCGCAGGCGGCGCGAAGATCGACCTGCGCCCCTGCTACGGGGCACAGGACACGGGATTCGCCGCAAGCCTGCCCCTTGGATTGAACGTCAGATCATACACTCCAGCCGGCCCCCTCGGCCGGCTCCTGTCCTGAACGGAGGACACATGATGCCGATGCCATGGAAGCCGTCGAAACGGAAGGGAACCATGCCAAGCGCCACGGCCACGGACCCCGTGGCACGCATGGAATCCATGCTGCTCGGTCCGTTGAAGGCCAAACCGGACGAGCCCGTGCCCCCGATGCCGTGGCGGGGGAAACGCTCGCGTGGAGGCGGCTATGCGGCCCTGATGCCCACGATAGACGAGTTCTTCGGCACGTCGAACCAGGTGTGCGGCGGGTTCTGGCCGTTCGGCACCGACATGGCCCTGCCGGCCGAGGGGGTGCCGGTCGGGCGAAGCCTGATGACGGGTGCCGGCGTGTGCTGCGACCCGATCAGCTGGTTCAAGGCCGGCATCATCAAACAGCCCTCTATGTTCCTGCTCGGCCTGCCGGCCATCGGCAAGAGCACGTTCGTGCGCCGCGAGGTGCTGGGACTGAGCGCCCTGGGCATGAACGCGATCATCCCCGGCGATCTGAAGCCCGACTACGCCTCACTGGTCAACATGCTCGGCGGCCAGGTCATCCGGCTGGGAGCGGGCATCGGCGTGGTCAATCCCCTGGACCCCGGCGACCTCCATTATGCGCTGCAACGCTTGGAGGGCAAGGCGCGCAAGGACCTGACGGACTACTACAACGACACGAGGGCGGCGCTCATGGAGGTGCTTTTGACGATCATGCGCACCGGCCGCGAGGCCGACGACGTGGGCGGTGCCAGGGCGTGACCGCACGCGAATCCGATATCCTTTCCGTGGCCGTGCGCGTGCTCCACGACCGGCACGGCGACGACCCGCAGCCTCCCGTCATCGCGGACCTGCGAGACCTGCTGCGCGAAGGGCCCGACGAGGTGCGTATGGCGGCGGTCTGGGACGACCCGGAAAACGACGAGCTCTACAGGGCGCAGGTTCGCGGCCTTCTGGCCGACCTGCACGGATTCTCGAACCGCATGACGAAGTTCGGCCGTCTGTTCGGCGACCAGACCACCGCGCGCATCGACCTGTCCAGGCCCGTGGACTTCGATATCAGCGCCCTGGCCCAGTCGGGCGACGATGTGGTCGCCGCCGTGCTGGCGACCACATGGACGAGCGCGTTCGCCGCGAAGAACGCCGCCGACGTGCTCGCCGAGGAGGGATTACAGCCCCGGCGCAACCACGTGATCATCATGGACGAGATGCACCGCGCTTTGCGCGCCAGTCCCCTCATGGTCGAAAAGCTCGACCTGCTCACCCGTCTGAACAGGCAGTGGGGCGTAGGCCAGATCATGATCACACACACGTTCAAGGACCTGATGTGCATGGAGACCCCGGCGCAGAACACCAAGGCGCGCGGCTTCGTGGAACGCAGCGAGATCAAGGTGCTGGGCGCTTTGAGCCGCATCGAGGTGGACCGCTACCTGCGCGGCGAATGCGGACTGCCCGTATCCCGGCGCGAGGAGGACATGCTGGAGGATTGGGCCACCCCGGTCAACTTCGGCTCCGACGCCTCGCACAAGGGTCTGGGCCGTTTCCTGATCAAACTGGGAGGACTGCCCGGAATCCCCATCAACGTGGAGATGTGCCCGCTCGAAAAAAGCGGGTTCAACGATACGAACCTCAAATGGCACGCCTAGAAGGGAACCCTGCGATGACAGACCACCTCGCCACCGGCATGAAACGCATGATCCGCACCGTGGCACGCTCCGCATCCCTCTCCGACCGGCTCGGCGAGCAATCCCGGCTGCTGCGGCTGACGGGCAACCGCAGCACTCTCGACTTCCGCCCCGCCGAGCACGGCGCATCCTCATGGGACTTCGAAATGTCGATAACCCCCACCGAGCCCAAGCCGTACGGCAATGCGGAAACCCGTGAACCCGTATGGCGTGAGACGGTCGATTCCGCCACCTATGGCGAATCGAGGGCGCGGGTCGCGCACGCCGTCGAAACGTTCAGAATATACGACAACACCGGCATCCTGCCGGAAACGGAAAACCGGTGAAAGGACCGACCTGACCGGCCGCACGGGACGAAACCTGTAAGAACCCTGTAGACGCCGTGCCCCACGCCGCCATGGCCTTGGACTGATGATCGGGGTCATGGCGGGAACGCCGGGTTGCCGCCGAGGATTGTCAAGGAGCCGAACATGCCTTTGGAGAACACCGATGCCGAAGAGCGGATCACACGGGAAACGATGATCGGATGGATCGAGCATTGGGGCGAATCGTATGACGACGTGCGACCCGATGACGGTGCCATGCGGCTGGCGAACCGCATCATCGAATACAACGAGATGACGGAAACCGTCGAAGACCTAGGGAATCCCGATGCCGTGTACGACGAGCTGGCATCCATTCTCCAGCCGGCGCTCTCCTCGATGGACGGCACCTGTTTCGCGGGCTCCGAATGGTTCGCCGGCGAAGTGGACCGCATGGAAGCGGACCGCATCAACGGTGGGCAGCCGGAGGAAACGGACGGCCTGGCCTCCGAAGAGCCCCGCATCCCGTTCATCGTGGAGGCCGAGGCCACAGCCGCCGATACGGACGAACCGCCGTTGGACGAGCTGATCACCGCAGCCACACGCGAATATCTGGACTCGGGCATGACCTACGACGGATTCTCGGAACATGTGCGCACCACCTGGCGCAACGCGGCAGCCTACGACTGGTCGAAGCTCATGGCCGAACAGCGCTCCACGGGCGAATGGTCGTCCGACGCGAACCGGCTCGCCGTATTGGGCGTGACGATGCAGTTCGCGCCCGAATCGACGTGCATGATGATCGCCAGCGACATACTGGCCGAGAACGCTCCCCTATCCCTTCCGGCATTGCGCGAACGCATCAACACGCCGGACGGCATGGTGAACACCGACCTGCTGTTTTCCCGGCTGATCGACAACGGCACCACGCCCGATCCGGCGCGCATCGACATGGCGATGGGGATCCTCGGCCCGTTGGAGGCCAACGCGCCGACGGACGCCTGCTACCGGATCATCGGCCTGAAGGCCATGCTCAGCCTCGCCATGGGCGACGGCGAGAAGGCGCGGGAACTCGCCGAACAGGCCATCGGCTACGACGCCTCGGACCGGTTCGCGTCAAGCGTGCTCGACCGTCTGCCGGAAACCGATCCCGCCACGGAGGCGGCGAACGTGTGGGAGAACGGCGGGCATCTGGGCCGCTGACGGGTGGCGTAGACGCCGTGCCCCGCGATGCCACCGGTCCGGCCGGATGATGGGAGTCGCCGCCGCCATTGAAGGCGCTGGTATTCCCCGAATGAAAGGACCATCATCATGCCACAGTCAATGCAAGTGGTTCGCGGTCTCCTCGCCGCGAACCCCGATTACTGGCCGGCGAAAACCAACGCGGACGGCACCACGAGCTCGGCGTACCTGCGCGCCACCGTGTATGAGGACCGCCCGCGAGTCCGTCAGAAGGACGGCAGCTATACGGACAATCCGCTCGGCCCGGTGAGAACCACCGTGAAATTCTGGGGCCAGGCCGCCGAGCTCCTGCACGGCATGGATTTCCGCCAGGGCGACGCCGTGGTGGCGACCGGCCGCATGGGCGATCCCGACGCCTTCATCAGCCAGAAGGACGGCAAGGCATACGCACGCCCGGTCGTGATCGGCGATTCCATGCAGATCGATTCCATCGTGTCCCAGCGCATCCAGCTCGCCCGCGAACGCAAACGCCAGAACAAGGAACAGGCCGGTGCCGTGGCCGATGCCGGGCGAACGGATCCATGGACGGACCAGGTTGACGCCTCGCGCGGCGAATACGTTGGCGACGGCGTTCCCCGCACTTTCAACGGCGAGCCCTTCGAACCGCTGTCGGGCTATCCGACACCGGGCGCGGCCCCCGCTCCGGCGGACCCTGCGGCACCGGATTTCCTTTCCACCCCATCCGATTCCACGACGGGCAACGCCCGCTAGCCATGACGCAAGCCCTGGCGCATCGACGGCGGGACCGCTTCCATCGGTTCCGCCGTCATGCTTGAAAGGAGAAATGAATCTTGGCCGACGTCGATCCGAAACTGCAATCCAACCGTAGTGAAGGATCTGGGCGGCACGGTCCGTCCCAGCCGCAAGATCGAACTGGCGATCATCGTCGCGGTGTCCCTGATCCTCACGACGTTCGCCCTCGTGTGCTCCCGGGCATCCCTTCCAGATCTTCGCGCTCATGTACCTGGTCTCCGGCCAATGGTCGCTGACCGCAGGCCAGTGGGCGCTGGCCGTGGCCGTGCTCGTCACTGGCGTGGCGTGCGGCGTGGGCGCGTGGCTGATCGCCAGCAAGGCCGTGCCGTGGGCAACCGGCGCCAAGGCACGCACCCGCGTGGACGTGTACGCGCCGCCATGGGCCACGGCGAGGCCGTGGAGAAGGTGACGCGCAAACGCGCCGAGGCCATGGCGTCAAGGCTCATAGAAGCGGACCACTGGCGAAAGGGCATGTCGCCGGGCTATCCGCTGGGGCTCAACATCGTGGACAACACGTCGATGTACACCAGCTGGGAGGACATGGCTATCGTTCTGGCGGGCCCACGTTCCGGCAAATCCCTGTGCTACGCGATCCCGGCCGTGCTCTCGGCACCGGGCCCGTGCCTGGCGACCTCGAACAAGGGCGACATCCTCGACGTGACCGCCCCGATCCGCAGGCTCGACCATCCGAACGGCCGGATATGGACGTTCGACCCCGAACGCATCGCGGACCCGAACCGGAAGAGCGCGCCGTGGGTGTGGGACCTGATCGCCTCGGTGCAGTCCATCGCCGACGCGAAACGCATCGCCGACTGCTGGCGTTACGCCTCGGGCCAGCCGCAGACCGGCGGCGACGACTTCTTCCCCGGCACCGCCGCCCAGCAGCTCGCCGACTACCTGTTCGCCGCGCATCTGGGAGGCCGTTCCGTGTCCGACGTGTTCAGGTGGTGCTCCAACGAGCGCGACACGTCGCCGGCCGACATCCTGAGCGAATACCCGCGCTACGCGGGCATCGCCTCGCGCGTGTGTCCAGCGTGATCGCGCTGACGCCGGAAACCCGAAGCGGCGTGTTCGGCAGCCTTCAGACCATGGTCGCGTTCCTCGCGGACCCCGAGATCATCGACTGGATCGACCCGCACCGGGATACGAATGGGAACATCGACGAGCGGCGCGGCCTGTTCGACCCCTACGAGTTCGCCACGAGCGAGGACACCCTGTACCTGCTTTCCGCCCAGGGCCGTCCCTCCACCGCGTTGACCGCCAGCCTGACGGCGGTGGTGGCGTTCACCGCGTTCCAACGCGCCCAATCCGAGTTCACCGGCAACAACCGCCGTCTGCCGGTCCCGTTGTGCTGCGTGCTGGACGAGGCCGCGAACATCTGCCGCTGGCCCGAACTGGCCGACGTGTACTCGTATTTCGGTTCGGCGGGCATCCCGATCATGACGATCTGGCAGAACCCCGACCAGGGCAGGGCCGCGTTCGGCGAGACGAACTTCGGCTCGCTGTTCAACAACGCGAACATCACCGTCTACCTGGGCGGCATCAAGGACGCGAAATTCCTCGGCGAGATCAGCCAGCTGGTGGGCCAGAGGGAGATCGTGCGAGGCAGCGTCAACATCGACGGCACCGGCCGGCGCAGCGTGAACAACTCGATCCAGAAGGAGAACATCCTCGACGTTTCCGACCTGACCGAATGGCCCGTCGGCCGCGCGCTGCTGCTCGCATCCCAATCCCGAGCGCAGATCGTCAAGACCCTGCCATGGACGGGCAACAGGCAATGGGCCGACGCCCTGACGCAAGCCAAGGCGAAAGCCCGAGAAGAGCAGAGAAAGGCCGCATAATGAGCGAACACACCTCGAACACCACGTCCGGCCCTGATGGGGAGGAATGGGAGCGCGCGGTCGGTGCCGCCAGGACCCTGCTGTCATCGGACTGCGGATGGCTGGAACTGTTCACCCGCGCCATCCTGGAGGAGAAGGGCGTGCCTTACGGCAAGGGACTGCCCAACCCCGAAGCGCCGCACATCCCCGAGGACAAGGAGATCGAAGAGGAAACCATGCCGGGCCAAGGCGAGCCGACGCCGACCGCACCCGAGGTGCCGGCAGGCCGGCACGCGGCGGAACCCATCCGATCCGGGATTCCGGCCGATGCCGGGGAAACCGGCAACGGCTACGAGAACCCGCCGGAAGACGCAACGGACCGTGACGACACCCCTCCAAAGGCCGGTGCGGAGGAATCCGACACCCGTATACTGCCCGCGCCGGAGGGGAAGACGGATCTCGGCCGAGACGAATCCGGCGACCTCGATCCCGCGCGGGCAAGGGACGTGTCCGGCCAGTTCGGCGCGCGAATGCGGCGCAGCGAGACCTACTATCCGAACCTCGCCGCGTTCGTGGAAAGGTTCGTGGCCAACGTGTTCTGCTACCACCAGAGCGCGAGCGTGAACATGCAATGGGTGAGCGACTGGTGGCGCTATCCGGCGCTCGTGTTCCCGCTCGACGCCATGTGGCGCGCCTACGAGAACGCGCGCAAGGCACCCGGCCAGATGATGATCTTCTACATCCAGGCGGCGTCGATGCTCGACCGCGTTTTCGACAAGGACCGTGGCATCGTCGCCAGCCCTCGACTGCAAGCAGAATCTCACCAGGAAGGGCGAACCGCCCTGCGAACGCCCGAACCGGGCATGGCGCGAACCGATCCTAAACGTTGTCGGTCCCCGCCGCAGGCGGCAAGGAAAACAAGGAAACCACCATCACGCCAACAAGGAGGAGAAACAATGGCTCAAACTGATCCCGAGGACGGCTTCGACCAGATCATGGTCCAGAGCTGGAACAGCGTCGCCCAGCAGCTGCGCACCCTGCACAACGAGCTGAGCGGCGACCGCGCGCGACCGCAGGGAACGCGCCGAACGCGCCGTCCAGAACGAACGCTACGAGCAGACCAGACGGCAGCAGCAATCCATCCGCCTCGAACAATGGGAGATGGACAACAGGGAACGCCTCAACAAGGGGTTCGAGTCCACCCTGAACGCGACCGTGCTTGCCGACGGCGACGGCTGGAGGAAGATGCGCGACTCGTCCCTCTTGCAAGGATGGATGGTCGCCGACCAACTGGAGGGCAACGACCCCGGCTACCGCAGGCAGATCATCGAGGCGAAGGCCCGGCTGAAGGACGAATGGTCGAAACGCCACCCGGAAACGCACATCGACGCCGCAGCCGACCAATTGACCAACCACGTGAACATCACCTACACCGACCAGTCGCCCGCGTTGCAGGCCACCCTGAACGCCTTCAACACGGCCGGCGTGCCCGTGGACCTGCAACGGGTGGAGGACGCGCAGGCGTTCCAGGCCGCGCACGGCGACGACGCCACGTTCTTCGTGGACTCGCGGCTCACCGGCCAATGGACGGGCTACGACCACGACAGGATCGTTGACGCCGTGATGTGCGCGCCGGTCAACGGCGTGGACGACGCCGCCTCCCGAATCAGCTTCCTCAAGGACCAGGGCCTGCCGGAATCCTCGCACGCGGACAACAAGGCCACAGGAGACGAGCCCAGCACCATAAGCGAGGTCGAACGCACCGAGAACGCTGACGCCGCGCCAATCGTCGAAACCCCCACACCCGTGCGGGAGCATACGAAGCCCGCCGCCGATGAACGCAAACCGGCATCCGGACCCGAGCCCGAGACCACGGGAGGCGGCGACCTGACGACCGGGGAGCCCGACGGATACGAGGAGATGCCACTCGACCTGAACGAACCCGAGGAATGGAACGGGCCCGACCCGTTCGGCGAATACAGTCCCGCCATGGAATCCTCCATGAACCCCACGGACCAGCCGATACCCGACCAGGCCAACGTCTCGACGCCGCAGATCCTGCAACCCGAGACCAACGGCAACGCACGCTGACGCCGATGCCGGCGCACCCCTTGCCATGAGGTTCGTGGGGTGCGCCGGCATCGGATGGCCGTATCATGGTGTCAACGGCTTTCGGAACCGGAAAGGACGAGCATGGCACACGTGACGTTGGATCTGTCGAAATATGATGCCCTGACCGCCTACAAGGGTCTTCCCGACGAGAAGGAGGAGAACCCGGCGCGGTTCTTCCCCGACACCTCGTCGGTCCGCCGTTGCGTGCGCGAACGCATGTCCGTCATGGGTCTCGACGCCGCCGAACTCGCCAGAAGAGCCGGGGTCCCCCTCTCAAGCGCCGAAGAGCTCGTGGAGACCGGTCTGACCTCCATCCGCTACGTGTACAGGATGTTCGACCTGCTGCACATCCGCACCGAAACGCTGCCGTCCGCCTACGCGGGGAGACTGCTGTGAGGGAACTGCACGCCTGGGAGAACGGGCATCATGTGGGCGTGTTCTCGGAAGACGACGAGGAGCGCATATCGTTCGCGTACGACGCGAACGAGGGTCTGCCGATCAGTCTGAGCCTGCCCAGAACCGGCGGATGGAGAGACCAGGCACCGCGTAACTTCCTGGACAATCTATTGCCCGACAATCCGAACGTCCGCCAGGCCATGCGTGAGCACCTGAATGCCTCCTCGGCCGGCGTCTTCGATCTGCTGGACCGGGTTGACGCCACCGGCGGACTGGTGTTCTCCCTCTCCCCGGAACCTCCAATCCCATCGCCGACGCTTCGTCTGATCTCCGATTCCCAGATAGCCAACGAAATCGACCGCATCGAGCGGACCAGGAACTACTGGTGGGACGAGGACAGCCACTGCCGGTTCTCCTTGGGAGGGGCGCAGGGCAAGTTCACACTGTCCCGCGTGGACGGCAAGTGGTATTGGCCGGATATGATGCTGCCCTCCACCCACATCGTCAAACCGAAGCCCCATGACCTTCCCGAGGCGACCAAGGTGGAACTGGCGACGATGCGATTGTCGGAACTGTGCGGCATCGACACACCGGCACGCGGCGAGATCACGGCGCAGCGCAAGACGGCCTATATCGTGGAACGGTTCGACCGTCGCCTGGAGGAAGGCCGAATCGTCCGACTGCGGCAAGAGGACTTCCTGCAAGCGTTGGGATTGCCGACCCGCGACAAATACGATCCGTCGGCCGATGACTGCCTGGATCTCCTGCAACGCATCGATGCGTCGGGTTCCCTGTCCTACCGGTGGCTCGAAAGGCTGGCCTTCAACACGTCGTCCGCCAACAGCGACGCACATGCGAAGAACTATTCCCTGATCCTCGATCCCGCATCGGGGATACGCCTGTCTCCCCAGTATGATGCGGTCGCCACCAGGTATTGGCCCGAGTTCAATTGGGAACTCACCATGCCGTTGAACGAGGATCACGCCTTCGCGGAGCACACCACGCCCCAGGATTGGGAGGATCTGGCGACACGTCACGGTCTCGATGGTTCGAGGGTGGCGGATATGGCCCGGCGTATGGCGGGGAAGGTCCTCGCCGGCATATCCGAATCCTGCGAGGGCCTGGACGCGCGGATGGCCGATCGCCTGAACGCGTGCTGGACGAAGGCGAACGAGTCCATCGAGCCGATCATGCCGGGAGACGAGCCGGCGAACTCTCTCGATCCAGCATCGGCTTTGCCCGATTCGCTCGGTTTTCCTTCCTCGGGCCGTACCATCTGAGCTTTTTCCGGGAAGCGTCCTAACGGCGGGGCCGGTTCTCCTCGTCAGAGGCGACCATGCTCCATAGACCGTATTCCGGCGCGATTCCGTAGCGTTCGCGCAGCATGTCGAACGTGTGCAGGCCCTCGCGCATCGCTGCCCGGTATTCGTCGTCGTCCGCCGCGTTGTTGAGGCTGGCGGCGATGCAGAACGCTTCGGATACGAGGCGTTCCATGTCGTGCGTGGACAGGTTCTCCAGGTGCCGTTCGCGTCCATCATCGAGGAAGGGCGGGCGGTTCTCCATCGCGGCGCGCCATTCCTGCACGGCCAGGGCGCGGCTTCTGGCATCGTCCGCCCAGTCGTCGCGCAGTCGTTTCAATCGCATGTCGTCGCCGAGCTCGAAGGCGTTGAACCGTTCCGTCCACCCGTCCGTGCTGCGCCACGTGATCCTGTAGCCGACCACCTGGCCGGGGTCGGTGAACGAGTCTTTGGCGGTTCCCCTGCGCAGCCTGGGGTCGATGGAGAAGCCTTCCCTGCGCACGCGGCGTATGAACTCGTCCTCGCTGCGCGATGCCTTGGCGCACGCCTCCACGATCCGGCCGACATGCTGGCGCGGCATCGTTGAGGCGGCGACCGCCGTGACGAGCCGGCTTCTCTCGTTGCCGTCCAACGCATCCCATCCCTCGTCGTCGCCGTACTCGTTTCGCGCCTTCCATTCGGCCCATTGACGCCATTGCCCGTACTGCCAGCTGACGCGCGTGCCGGTGTCGGAGCGTGCGAGCTCGACCAGTTCGGGGCGTGTCTTCTCCATCCGCCTGCATGATTTCTGCGCGTTGATCCGGTCGTGGTACGGGTTTATCCACCCGTCGTCGGCGGCGAGCTGCACCATGATGTGCACGTGGTCGTTGCCGTTGGCGGACAGTCCGTGGCGGACCGCGAGCCATGTGACGCCCTGATCGTCGTCGCCGTCGATGATGTTCATGCGCGTCAGATAATCGCGGATGATGGCCTCCCATTCCTGGTCGGTCAGTATTCCGTGGCCGGCCTTGATGGCGAGCGAGCAGTGCCACACGCGCTTCCTGCCATGCTCTCGTTCGGGATTGTTCTTGCCTCGCATGTCGGGCGGGAACGGATCGTCCTTGCGTTCCCTGACGCGGTAGCGTCGGTCGAACCTGCGGCCTATCTCCGCATACGACGCCGCCGGCTTGCCATCCATGTCAAACGAGGGAAACATGTCGCCGCTCGCGCACACGAGATGCTGGTCGGTGTGTTCATTGCGCCGTCCCTTGCCGAACAGGTAGCGCACCAGGCCGGCCGGGTCCGAACCCCTGACGATATTCGGTATCATACGATGATTCTCCGTCCGCGCGCCCGGCACGGCGGCGCATGGCGTCTATGAGAGATATGCGTCCTTTGCCGGCACGGCCACTTCGATAGAATTATCGGAAACGGACAAGGAGCTTTGATGGAACCGGTGAGGAACGATACGACGGCGGATAGGCGCACGGCCGTGGAACTGGCGAAGCGGCTGCTGGTCGATTCGATCTGGCGCACCGCCAAGATCGAGGTTGATGGCGTCACCTTCCCCGACACGCAGGAGATCTTCGACGGGCGCGCGCCCGAGGGTATGAGCGTGGACGATATAGTCACGGTGAACAACATCAAGCGCGCGTGGAGGTTCCTGCTCGACAACATCGATTATCCAGTCGATTGGCAGTACATCCGCGAATACAACCGCATCATCGGCGAAGGCCTCGTGCGCGACGCCGGCCGCTTGCGTGAATACGGCGTGAGGATCGGCGGCACGGGATGGGTGCCGGAGATCCCCACCGTCGAATCCTCACAGGAAAGGGTTCGCGGCATCCTGGAGGAGTCAGAAGGGGAGGACACTGCGATGCTGCTGTTCGGCGCGGTCACGCGGGGACAATGGTTTTCGGACGGCAACAAGCGCACCGCGCTGATGGTCGCCAACCACCAGCTCATACACGACGGCATCGGCGTCTTCTCGATCCCTCCCGAAGACAAGGCACAGTTCGTCTCTATGCTCCTGCGCTACTACGAGACGGGCGACTACTCCCGGCTCTCCGATTGGCTCTCACAGAACGCCGTCGGCCATGTGCCCGGCGGGCTGACTTTGGCCCAATCGTCTGGGGCCGCGGAAAAGACGAATGATGCCGCGAACGGGATGGGCATCGTGCCCGGTGTTCCCCTCGATGGCCTCGATGGAGGTTCCGGCTTACTGAGGTGACGGTCGTGGCGTCCGGGGGTGCTCCCGAACTCCATGGGATTATTTACGGTCGGCTTGCGTGATGATGACTTCGAGCCGGCCTATAACGATGTCCCTGATCGCCGCGACGGTGGGCGGATAAACCCGTACCACGACCGGATCAACGCGCAGAAATCATGCAGGCGGATGGAGAAGACACGCCCCGAACTGGTCGAGCTCGCACGCTCCGACACCGGCACGCGCGTCAGCTGGCAGTACGGGCAATGGCGTCAATGGGCCGAATGGAAGGCGCGAAACGAGTACGGCGACGACGAGGGATGGGATGCGTTGGACGGCAACGACGCGCTCAGAAGACTGCTCGGCACCGGCGAGGACCGCAAGGCCTCCCAAGGACACGGCATACCCACCGCGCTCATGTACCTAGGCGACGATGACGCGCCCGTGGTCGCCGACCTTGAAACCACATGGTACGACGCGCGGCGCAACAAACCGAACCGCAGCGCCGAATGGCGTCTCTACTACGCGGCCTGCGAACCGATCCGCATGGCCCGTCCCGGCGACCTCATGTGCTTCGGAATGCTCAGGGACAATCGCCTGCTGATCGTCATCACACAGCATGACAGCACGGCCGAGGCCCAGGCCAAATGGCTCTTCGGCATCGACGACGAACAGGAGGGCGCGTTCCGTTTCCATGACAACACGGAACGTGAACTGGATGCCTTCGGCGCGCAGATCTTCGAAGCGCTCGGCATCAACGTCGAGGTGCGGGATGACACGCATCTCCCCGAGATGATCGGCCGATGGGGATACAGGTTCCCCAGCAACGAGGAGTTCGCGTCCTTCTCCCAATCCTCCTTGACGGACGTGGATCCCGCGCACGACGACCCGGACGACGTGGTGATCGAATACTACGACCGCAGCTACCTGCTGTTCAAACTCTATGAGCGGGCGGTCATCCAACACGACTACGATGCCGCGCCATTCGTGTCGGACGGCATCATCGACGTTGACTCGTTCACCTCGTTCTACACTTCCGTACGCAACCGGCGCATGAGCCGCGCAGGCAAGGTCCTCGAAATCCACATCGCCCACATCCTCGACGCGCGCGGCATCGAATACGAGGCCCAGGCCAGGACAGAAAACGGGAAGAAACCCGATTTCCTGTTCCCCTCGCAAGCCGCCTACGAGGATCCGACGTTCCCCGAGACGCAGCTGCGGATGCTCGCCTCGAAGACCTCGATCAAGGACCGTTTCCGTCAGGTCGCCGACGAGGCCAACAGGATCAGGGACAAGCACCTATTCACCCTGACCCCCGGCGACGTGACCCATCCCAAGCTCGCCCAACTCGATGAACTGCACATCCACCTGGTCATGCCCAAGGTGGTCAAGGAATCATACGACGACCTTATCCAGGGGGAGACCATGACGTTCTCCCGGTTCATCGAGGAGGTCCAGGGACTTCAGGCGGGCCGTCCTCAAAGCCTGACCCTTCTCTGACGGCCCGACGGGAGTCCTCCCTGATTTCGCCGACGGTTCGGCGACGGCGGCGACGCCGTTCCTGAAGTAGAATTGACGGAAAAGCAAGGAGCCACGATGGATGTTTCGATGATCAGACGGCCACAGGACTGGCCTTTCCCCATCCCGCAGATCACGGCGGAGAGCATAGACGAGCTGATCGACGCGCTGCACCGGGACGTGTCGGACTCGACTCTGAGCATCTACTACGACGCCGTGGACGGATGCAGCCGCGAGATGGAGAACGAGGATCAGGAGATGATGGTACGCGAGTACTACCTGCATGACGGATGGGCGGCGAAGCATGGAACGGGTGCGTGATTTCTCGCCGTATGAGTTGAAGGTCAGCGTGTATGACGGGGCCGCCGAAAAGCGAACCATGCTGATGGACGGCCACCTCTACATGGTCAAGTTCGGGTATGACGCCGCCCCGCAGGAGGAGCATCCCAGTCGTACCAGCTACGTCAACCTGCCCGTCAACGAGTATATCGGCTCCAAGGTGTTCGCCGCTTCGGGCATCCCCACGCAGGATGTCATTCTCGGTGATTACAAGGGCCGTTCCGTGGTGGCGTGCCGTGATTTCATGTACGAGATGGATCCGAACCTCATGCTGCTTCATTTCAAGCAGCTGGAAATCAGCATGCCCGGTGGAAGCAGCCGATCGAAGGCCAGGCCCGATTGGGAGTTCGTCAGCCAGGTCCTTGACGAACATGACGCGCTCGAAGGCATCCGCGCGCGGGCGCGGCACCGCTTCCTTCAGATGACATGCGTCGATGCGCTGATAGGGAACTTCGACCGCCACGCGAACAACTGGGGGTTCATAGCGGACAGAAGGACCGCGGATATTCTTGATCTCGCCCCCGTATACGACTGCGGTTCGTCACTGTCCCCGAGCCTGTCCCGTGAAGGCATGAGGGAACGGGTCGAGGATCCTCAGCAAATGCGTGAGGCGAACATGGCCGCACCCTACATGGCGATGAACGTCGGCGGCAAGCGACGCAAGTTCGCCTTCTTCCTGACCTCGAGACCGCACGCCCCTTCAGGGCGGAGCTGCCGGAACTCTGGCCGCGCCTGTCCGAGGAGGTCACGGACCGCATCGTGGAGCAGACCCCCGGACTCGATGACCTTCAACGTGATTTCTATAAGGCCACGCTGGACGCCCGCCGCAAGTACGTGCTCGGACCCGCATACCGGATGGCACTCAAAGAAGCGGAAACCTCCACCGCCACCGTCGGGAACGACACCCTTGCGACCGACATCGTTCCGGGGATCCCGTTCCCTGGCCTTGGGGGAAACCCCGGTCTCCTGCACTGAGGACTCCACGCGGCTCACAGTCCGGGAAGGTCCTCGTTCTCGCCGTCAATCGTTCCCGGATCGTTCGATGACGGTATCAAGATGGTCGATTAGTTCCCGGCATTGCCGGACGGCGTAGGACGCCGATGCCTCGTCCTCGATGGTCGCGTTCATCTCCCTGTTCGCGTTGTGCGCGATCTGGTTGACGTTGCGGCCGATGCGGCGCAGCTGGTATTCGATCTCCTTGAGCGCCTGGACGGTGGGCGAATCGCGTTCCTCCTCCTTGACTTGCAGTCTCCCCTCCAACAGTTTCACAGCCTCGATGATGGTGAGGGAGACCGTCTGGTTCCTTTTCTTGGCGGCGGTGCGGATCATCCCGGCTTCCTCCTCGTTCACCATGAGATGCACCTGGATGGAGCGCTGCTCGCCCCCTCCTTTGCTGCTCCTCTTTCGCATTATTCCGATTCCTTCCTCATTGGCCTTCGGCACTCGGGTTGTTGCTTCAGCGCCGTAGGGCGCGGGAGGCTGCGGGCTCGGTTCATGTACATGAACCGTCTAGCTTGCTTACCTTCGATTTGATGGACATCTCCACATGGACATATCCATGTGGATGTCTATGGACGTGTCCATGTGGGTATCCATGGACATATCCATATGAGCGCATAGGAAAACGCATGAGGGTGGATGATCGTTCGGGGTGATGCCTTCTTCCACGAATGGGAAGGGGCTCTTCCTTTTTTTGGAATGTCATCTTCCCGCATCCTTCGTCTTGAGCTCCTTGAGCAGCATCGTCGCGTTGTCGCGGATGCTCGCGTCCGTGAGCGGGGAGAGCTCGTCCGCATAGGAGCGGCAGAGGAGCGCGTACACCCGTTCCCGCACCCATGCGCTGCGCGCGATGCCCAGCTTGAACGCGGCCCGGCACAGCATCTCGTATTCGTCGCCGGTGAGCATGACATTGAGCTGGCGTCCCCGCTTCAGCGGATGTTCGGGGTCGGGGTCGGTGCGGTACACGTCGTCCCAATCGGTGGTGCCGGGGGCGAGTTCCGTGTAGCTGAACGGCTGGATGGCGTATCTCACGAAACGGGATTTGGGTATGCCCGTCTTGGCGGAGGCCTCGGCAAGCAGATTGAACAGCTCCCGGTCCATGAGGACCCGGAAGGCGTGGCTGTATCGTCGCATGGTTTCATCGTCTCCTTGGTCGTTGCCGTGCCCGGCGCGGCATGGCGCGTCGGGCACGGATGGTTGGCCGGTTGGTCAGCGGTCGAAGTCGAACGCCGTGCCGCGTTCCTTGTCGACGCGGATGGCCGCGTCGAACTTCTTCCCGGATTTGGATGTGAAGCCCTTCAGGGTGACGGATTGTCCCGCGAGGAGCCTGCGCGCGGTCTGGTCGGTGATGGTCTTGCCCGCGATGCGCGCGAACATCTTCCATCCGCAGCCTGCGGTCGTGGCCCACTTGCCGTCCTTGGTCTTCTCGGTTCTGTTCGTGGAGCATTGCCACATCCGGCCGGTTTTCCTCACCGGCTGGCCGCAGCGCGGGCAGTCGCCCCAATCCTGCGCGTCGGTGTTCGCGGTTCGTGTGACGGCGGCGGCCTTGAGGTTCGCGGTCGCGTCGGCGGGGATTCGCAATGCCTCCCGGTGGAACATGTCCATCACGTCGGCCGGGTCCCGTTTGCCGTGTTCCACGTCGGAGAGCGCCTGTTCCATCCGCGCGGTGAGCAGCACGTCCTTCAGTCGTGGCTCCACCACGTCGGTGAGGCGTTCGCCTTCCGTGGTGGCGTGCAATTGCCGGCCCTTGCGTTCCACGAGTTTGGAGCGCACGAGCTTTTCGATGGTGTCCGCGCGGGTGGCGGGTGTGGCGTGCCGATGCCGCCGGAATGTGATTCGTCGTCATCGAGCGCCGCCTTGAGGCTTTTTGTCCTCCACGCACCGGCTCGCGTGCTCCATCGCGGCCAGCAGCGTGGCCTCGGTGAACGGTTTGGGCGGCCGGGCGGGTCTCGCCTTCCTCGACCGTGACCTTCCCGACCGGGCGAATGACGCCGCCTTCCGTGAGGTTCGACGGGATCACGTTCCTTCCTCCCGCCGGGTTCGCGGTTTCCTCGTCTTCCGGTTCGGGCCCGTGGCCGGTTTCGACGGCCTTCCATCCTGCGGATACGGTCTCGTCGGAACGGCTGGAGAACTCCCTGTCGGTGTCGTCGGAAAGCCGGGCCTTCACCTCGGTGACGATGTGCACATGGTCGTCGCCCACAGCCTCCCACATGCGGCGCACGATGCGTGTCATCACCTTGCGTTCGTCATCGTCCAGGCCTTCCAGCTTCCCGGCGTCCAGTTGCATGGTCGGCAGTATCGCGGTGTGGCCGGCCACCTTCGCGTCGTTGACGGCCAGCTCCGGGCGCGGGTGTCCGGGTATGCCCTCGCGGGTGACGAACCCTTGGGCGAGACGGCCGGATTCGAGGAGCGCCGTGAACGTTTCGAGGTCGTCGCGCGTGATGTACCGGCTGTCGGTGCGCGGATAGGTGGCGAGTTTGAGTTCGTAGAGGTGCTGCAACGCCGCGAGCGAGCGTGCGTGCGGCGGTCATGCCGTACATGCGGCTCATGTCCTTCTGCAATCCGGTCAGGTCATACAGGCGGGGCGGCCGGTCGTTCACCCGCCTCCGGTTCACGGACATGATGCAGAAGCGGCCGCGTTCGACCTGGCCGCACAGCAGCATCGCCGCATCCTTGCTGTCGATCCGTTCGCTGGAGAGCCGCCATCCGCCCATGTCCGCGATCACGGTCCAGAACGGCACCGGCTTGTGGCTTCGTATCTGCCGGTCGCGTTCCGCGATCATGGCGAGCGTCGGCGTCTGCACGCGGCCCACGCTGAACCGTGCGTTGTAGAGCAGCGAGTACGCGCGGCTCGCGTTCATGCCGGTCAGCCAGTCCGCCTTCGACCTGATCTCCGCCGACCATGCGAGCCCTTGGTATTCGGATTCGGGTTTCATCGCCCGCCACGCGGCCTGGATGGCCTCCGCCTCCAGGCTCGCCACCCACAGGCGCAGTTCCGGCTTGTGAGAGCCTTCCATGTCCGCGATGCGGCGGAAGATGGCCTCACCCTCGCGGTCGGGGTCGCAGGCGTTGACGAGGCAATCCACATCCGCTCGGCGGATCAGCCGCACGATCTGCCGGTAGCGGGAGCCGGCGCCGCGTCCTCGGTGCTGATCTTCCACTGCCAATGGCCGGACGGGTCCACAGGCAGCGTGTCCAGGCTCCATTTGCCCCAATCCCTGTCCTTGTAGTCCTCGGGCATGGCGAGGTCGATCAGGTGGCCCTGCGCCCATGTCACGAGCAGCTGGCCGCACTCATAGCATCCGTCCTTCTGACGGGCGCGGCGCACAACGCCTGCGCGATGGCCGTGGCGACCGATTTTTCCGCGATGACGAGCTCATCTTCGTTCGCGTTCCTTCCGTTTTTGGGATTCCTTGATTCTTGTCCGATGCGAGGACCGGCGCGGGAATCCCTTCCCGGCCGGCCCTGGATGGAAAGGCGTCGCCAAGGTCAGGCGGCGAAGCCGAGCAGCGGCGCGAACACGGCGGCGATGGCCAGCACCGCGATCAGCATGAGGGTGACGCCGGCGATCCACGCGATGGCCGTCACCAGCGTGCGGCTCCAGGTCTGTCCGCCGGATTCCACGATCATCGGGCTGCCCATGCGTTTGCCGATGATCGCGCACACGCCCGAGGCGACCACGCACAGCAGCACGAGCACCACCTGGAGCATCCCGTTGAGCTCGACCAGCCACGTCCACAGGCCCATGAACCAGCCGGCGAGCATAGAGAGAAACGATTCCATTGATTTTCCTTTCACCTGATTGGAACGACGCTTCCGATTCTCGGCCGCAAAACGGCCGGCCACGGGGCACGGCGTCTACACGCCCCGCCTTCCGCCATGGGGAATGTAGACGCCATGCCCCGTGGAACGCGCGACGGGAAGGCAGACTCGCCTTGACGGAAAAACGAGCGAAAGGAAGATCGTCGTGGCGAACAACCAGAACACCATGCGCGACATGAAACGCAGCATCCTCAAGGCGGTGCGCGACAGCCAGAGGACGAAACAGGATGCGATGGACGAGTACGTGGCGGCGCGCGTCAACATCAAATCATTGGAGGGACGTCTGGAAGAGGCCCGCGAGAAGGCCACCCTGCTGCGCAGGAAGGCGAAGGACGCGGGAAACACCAGCGCCGAACTGAAAACGGCGGACGACCTCATAGACGCGCGGTGGACGGGGACGGAAGACGGGTCAGCGGAAGACGGGTCGCCCGAAAACACGGATCCGGGAACCGTGAACCCCGAGCGGGAGCATCCGGCCATGGAAGGAAACACGGAAGGCGGTATGCCGGGCGAGCCGAACCGTTGGGAAGGCGGTGAATCGTGAACCGGCCGGAACCGCGTCCGCTGCCGAAACCGCTGCGCGTCCTGTGCCTGTTCGTCGCCGCGCTCCTCGTGTGCTCGCTGGGCGTCATCGTCGCCAACCACCAGCCGTCAACGGCCGGCGACGACCACGGTTCCGCGACGGACGCGAAACAGGAGTCCACGGGCAAAAGGAAAACGGATTCGGGCCCCGCGACGGTACGCCGGCCTGGAGGCGGCGGGAATCCCGGTTCCCGGCGACTGGTCTCAGCGCACCACCGCGTTCCCCGTTGACACCCACAAGGACGGCACCCGCACGCTCTCCGAAAACGCGGACGGCATCACGCTGCACAATGGTTCCGGCCCGATCGACACCGCATTGAAACGGTGGACGCGCTGCTCGATCCAAACGGCAGCGACGACGAATGGCGCAAGAACGTGTTCGCGCTGCTCGGCGACGACGGTGCCGGGGAGAGCCATCCGGTCTCCGACGCGCCACGCTGGTGGTGGACCCAGCGCCGCTTCCACGCCGGATCCGTATGCTCGGGCCAATACGATGACAAGTACGTCAACTACGCCTACACCTGCACCTCCGACGGCAAATGGGAGGGCTCGGATACGGATGCCATCCAGTCCCAGCCGTTCTGGACGACGAAGGAAACCAGCTTCCCGATCCCGGAAGGCGGCGGACCGTCATCCACGACGGATCCGCAGCAGACCGTCAGCCAGGCGTACAACACCGTGCTCTTGCCGATGGACGACGGCAACTGGCACGTCACCGTCTACTGCCCGGCCGCGCTCGACGCGTCATTGCTGGACAAGGATGCCAACGAGCTCGACCCCGATCAGGTGAAGGCCGGCGACGAGGCGTACACGGTGATCTCCGCCACCGGATACGGCACGGTCCAGCATCCCTGCCGGACCGTGGAGGTCGTGGTCGGCGGGCAGAAGCCCTTCTGGTCGCTGAGGAACACGCAATGAGCCGGGCCAGCCGCCATCGGATCCTCGCGGCCATGCTCTCGGCGTGCCTGCTGTCCCTGCTCGGCGGATGCACGCCGTTGACCGTGCTCGCGGTCCTCGGCGGCTGCAAGGACGGCGGCTCCAACGGATCGTCGGGAGGCGTCACGGGAAGCGTCACGACCGGCGAGGTGCGTGACGGCATGACCATCGCGCAGACCAAGGCGTGGTTCAACGGATCCGACGGGCCCGACAACGTGTGCCAGGCCTATCCGGACGGGCAATGCACATGGTGGGCGTGCATGAGAGGCCATAAAATCGGATTGGACGTGGGCTCCTACTGGGGCAACGGCGGCGACTGGGCCGCCAGCGCCACCGCCGCCGGATGGAAGACCACCCGCACCGATCCCGTGGCCGGCAGCATCGTCAGCTACCCGCCCGGCGTGGCCGACGCGGACACCCTCTACGGGCACGTCGCCATCGTGGAAAGCGTGGACGCCAAGGCCGGCACCGTGACCATCAGCGAGATGAACGGGCGCGGCGGCCTGGGCATCGTCAACCACCGCACGCACAGGATCGACGTCGGCGCGGTCTACATCCTGCCCAACGGCAGTGTGTCCACCAATGGTTCCGCCGGCACGGATTCCACGTCATCCGGTTCCGAATCGTCCGATTCGTCGTCATCGTCCGACTCGTCGTCCTCCTCTTCGGATCCGGTGGAGGCGGCATGGACGTGCTCCAGTTCCGACTCGGGCTCCACGGACGTGGTGGTGGACTACGACGGCGACGGCACCCACGCCACGCCGGAACAGGCCCGGGCCATCGCCCGGAAGATGATCGCCTCGTACAAGGACTGGGGAGACGGCGACTATGACGCGCTCGTATGGCTGTGGAACAAGGAATCGGGATGGCAGTGGAATGCCACCAACCCGAGCAGCGGCGCGTACGGCATACCCCAGGCGTTGCCCGCGTCGAAACTCGCCTCCGCAGGAGACGACTGGAAGGACGACGCCGCCACCCAGATCAAATGGGGATTGAACTACATCGCCGGCCGGTACGGCAGCCCCAGCGCCGCCAAGACGTTCTGGCTCGCCCACAACTGGTACTGAGGATCATCTGCCCCGTAGACGCCTGCCCCGCGCGACCGCCCGTATGGGCTGATGATCGAGCCGCCCGCCGGACGGCGCGGCACCGATCATCCAAGGGAAGGAAGGACGCATCATGCTGATGGAACCCGATGAATACACGTCCCAGGAACGGGCCCTGACCGACAAGGCGAAGGAGCTGATCGAGCAGCACGAGCTCGACTGGGGCAACGGGGAATGCTTCATCCAACGCGACGCCGGCCACAGCGAACTGTACATGACGCTGGAGGCCCCCAACCACGCCACGGTCACGGTCACGGTGCCGGCCGAGGCGGACGAGAAGGGGCTGAGGCGCGCCATGGCGGACGGGCTCCTCGACTTCGACCCCGACGAGGAGTTCGACGAATGCTGGTCCCGCGAGTTCGCGGCACGCAACGGGTTCACGCCCTCCGGCTTCCTGTCCGGCCTCCAGGAAGACAAAGCGTATTTCGGTCTCCGATCTGAGGCGTTGCTTCATCCCGGTCAAAGCAACGCCGGGCAAGGCAACGAAACGATTGCGGAGATCCGCTGGACGGAGGAGGACCTTCGGCACTGGCTGAAAGACCATGACTGGCCCGACAACAACGAGAACATGGACGCGATGCGCGACATGATCTCGGCCAGGGAATTGCGGGACCGCAGCATCGAGGAGGGATGGGAGATCATCGACGCGATGGTGGACGACGGCCGGCTCGCCCGCAAAGACGAAGGCGAGAAGGCCGAAACGTCCGAAACCCACGATCCCGCGAACCCGGCCGACCCGTTGAGCATTGCCGACCCGTCTGCCTCGGCCGCAGCCACACGATAAAAGACCCGAGCGAAGGAGCATCATCATGGACCGGATTGAAGGACTACCAGATCAGCGTGTACGTCGCCAACCTGGGCAAATACGTGGAGGGCGCGTTGCAGGGCGCGTGGATCACGCTGCCCATGCCCGCCGAACGCTTGCAGGACACCCTGAAGACCGAGGTGGGATTGGGCGGCCGGTACGAGGAGTACGCGATCCACGACTACGAGGGCGGGGAAGGACTGCTCGCCACCGTGGCGAATCCCGGCGAATACGAGTCGCTGACGGACCTGAACCTCATGTGCCGTGCGGAGGCGCGCGAGGACGACGACCCGGACGTGTACGAGAAGGTGCGGATGGTCCGCGACGATCTTGACGCGTCCCCGCGCACCCCGTTGCAGTACGCGAACCTCGCGTTGAACTCGGACGAGATCCCCTATCGCTCTTATGATGCGCCGTTATGGCCGGACTCGAAGGAGGCGAAGTATGCCTGGACCGCCGTGAACCAGGGGTGGGCATCGGATGCCGTGCGATCCATGTTCGATACGGGGCTCGGCTATCTGATCGATATGGAGATGTACGGCCGGGACCTCAAGCTCGACGGCGATGTGTCGCTTGGCGACAACGGCTATCTGGAGGACGCGGACTGGCCGAGCGATATCGACGGCCGGTACTCGCGCGAGGAGATCGCCGAGGAGGTCGAATGGCTGGATGATTTCGACGCGAAGACCGGTTCGCCGGCCGCGTTCGACCTCGCCTCGCTCGTCCAGCCGGGCGAACGCATCGCGGACTACACGATTTCCGGCACCGGCACGAACTGGGGAGCCCCCTCATACCAGTGCATCGTGGAGGAGGGTTCCACCGATATCCATGCCGCGCTTGAGGACACGATGCACCGGATCATCGACGCGCGCGCCGCTACTGGCGACGCCGTGGACGTGCTGCGCGAGACCATGGGCGCAATGCCCGCAGCGTCCGTCGGCGAAGACGACGGCGTGAGCCCGATCGACCTTGATCTGGGATATGTGCTGCCCGGCGCCGTCACCTCGTTCGCGGAACGCGCGCAGGCGTGCGACCCCTCGGACCCGCTGAATATGACCGATACGGCCGGTTCCGGCCTTTCCAAGTGAGAAAGGGCGAGCGAGATGGCCTTGACGCCTTTTGACATGGAGGGTGTGAACCGCGACCTGCTCGCGGCCGGGAATCCCGCCAAGCCCGACATGCAATCCATCCTGCGCAGGAACGCGCGCGATCTCGTGCTGGGGAACGCGATTCTGGTCTCTTCCGTCGATGCCAAGGAATTGGACTTCGCCGACCGCATGGGCGACGAATATTCGAGCCTGTACGAGCAGGACACGACCAGCATCAAGGGCGGTGATTTCGAACGTTTCGGCGCGTTCGCGGACAATCACCTCGACTTCATACGCACCCTGACGAAGGCCAGGGCATGGATGCCATCAGCAGCGACCAGGAGATCGGCGCGTTCCTCAACACGTTCGACAGGCTCGCCGCGATGCCCGAACCATCACCGGCGGCACAGGAAAAAGACGATCTTTCTGCCGGCGTATACAATCCGGCCGGCACGTTGAACCTTGACCAGGCATCGCCGTACGGCATGACCCGGTGAACAGGAAAACGATATGGAATAAGGAGAAACGAATATGAGTGATGAACATGAGGTCACGGCGGGAATGGACCGGATGATAGGCGAATTGCTGGAGCACGCGGACCGTGACCGGTTGCCCGACACGATGCTGTATTTCGAGTCGTATGACGGTCGGAACCATGTGGCCGTCAGTGCCGCGCTCATGGAGGATGATGACGAGGAAGCGCTGCGCGGATTCCTCGCCGGGGAATGCGGGACTCAGGGCGAGGAGCTCGCGGATCGGGTCACAGCGGACTGGCAGGGTGGGCGCTATCGCAGCGCCGTGCTCGCGTTGCGTGACGCGGGGGTGGATTTCACGCTTGACACCCGGCTCGATATCCGCTCCTGGTCGGACGAGCCCATGGAACAGGGGCTTGAAGCATCCGGTCTCGATGGCGCCAAGGCGCGTGTGGAACAGGCCATGAGATTGATCGAGCAGGCCGGGGAATGCCTGCGAAGCGCCGATGCCATCGCCTTGGACATTGACCCGCATTACCTCGCGGCCGCTTTCACGGGCAAGACCGTCAGCCTGTGCGACCAGCTCGAACAGGCGACGAAGCAGACCGCAGCAGAAATCGAGGAAATGCGTCTCCAGGAGCCGTCCATGGGATCATCGGACGGCAACGATGATTCCATGTCCTTTTTCCGCGACTTCTTCGAGGGAAAGAGAATCGACGGTCCGTCCATGTGACGTGTTCCGCGCCTGTAGACTTATGGGAGCATCGATTAAGGAGCCTATATGCCGAATCCAGCGCTAACCGGGAAAATCAGGGATCTTCCCTCCCTTCTGGACTCTTTGAACGGGGATTCGGAGATTGTGAACACACAAAACTGACGAACCGTTCAGGTGCAGAGCTGAAGGAGACCTCCTCGGAGATTGGTGGAATACGTCTAGATGGTCCATGGCCTTTCCCGAAGGCGAGATAATCGCTGGATTATCTGTATAGGCTAGAATAATCGAGTGTTAAGGAGGCCTGCAATGTCGAATCTGGACTATAAACCGCCTGAGCCGACAAAGGCGCAACTGGAGTACGCGCGTTACCTCAGCCGTTTCCAAGCGCCGCGTGAACGCCGGACTCTTTTCGCCCGCACCGAATCGGATATCGCAGCCGCCTTCCGGGAAGAGGCGGCGAACCGTTCCTGGAACGCCGGCGATCTCGCCTCCCGGGCCGGCATCGACCCCCGGTCCGCAGATGATTTGCTCCAGCGGGGCGAAGCTCCGATTGAAGCGGTGTTCTCCGCAGCCGATGCGCTGGGGATAGACATAGCCGCGTTGCCGCTTTCCAGTCTCGGGAGCGCCCGGTGAGGGAGCTGCACGCCTGGATGGGCGATTCTCCTGTTGGTGTGTTTCTGGAGGATTCCGAGGGAAATGTTTCCCTCGAATACGCCAAGGGTGTGGATATGCCCATAAGCCTTTCCCTCCCTCTTGACGGGAAATGGGCAAGGAAAGCCCCTGGCAGGTTCCTGGAGAACCTTCTTCCGGACAATCCGACCGCGCGTGAGGCCATGATGCGTGCTTCGGGAGCCGCCGGCACCGATAGTTTCGACCTGCTCGATGGCGCGGATTCCTCCGGTGGTCTCGTGTTCTCCCTGCATGACGATTATCCGGCGCCCCGTTCCCAGATGGTTTCCTTCGCCTCCGACGACGACATAGCCTCCCGCATTTCTTCCGCGCGCTCGGCCCCTATGTCGTGGTGGCAGCATGACTCCCATGCGCGTTTCTCTCTGGCCGGCAACCAGCCCAAATTCACGCTCGCGCGAATCGGCGACCGATGGGCGTGGCCCAACGCGGCGATACCCTCGACGCATATCTTCAAACCACCCGAACAGGGCACGGCGGATGCCGATATCGTTGAGGCCGCCTCGAACCGACTGGTCAGGCTGTGCGGTTTGGAATCCTCCAAGGCCGGGGTCATGGAGTTCGCCGGCGAACGCACCTACGTGATCGAGAGATTCGACCGCCGTCCATTGGAGAACGGGAAAGTGGCCCGGTTGCATACGGAGGATTTCCTTCAATCCCTTGGCCTGCCCCCGGAACGGAAATACACGGTGAAGGCGAAGGACGTGCTGCACATGCTTCACCGGGCCGATCCGGCCGACGGGCTCTGCTATTCATGGATAGCCCAGCTCGCTTTGAACGTGTCCGTCGGGAACGCTGACGCGCATGCGAAGAACTATTCCCTGATGTTCTCTCCTGATGGCATCAGGCTTTCTCCCATGTACGACGTTTTGACCACGACCTTCTGGCCTTGGGTGTCCGCCGAGCTGCCCATGCGCATCGGCGGCGTCACCGGTGCCCGGGATGTGACGCCCCGTCATTGGGAGAAGCTGGCATTGGAAAACGACCTCGATCCCGAGCGGGTCGTCGGCCAGGCCAGGCACATGGCCGGTCTGGTCCTTTCCAACATCGAGGAGGCGTACTCGGATGTGGAGCCTCGTATCCGTGACCGGATCCTCATGCTGGTGGATAGTGCGAACACGAAAATCGATCCGATCTACGATTCCGCATCCATGACTGATGATCCGATGGGCATGTTGTCCGGCCTGATGCCTCCCGCCGACGAGGGCAGACGCCTCTGATATCGGCGCCGGTATGCGCCGACGTGCTTCTTTGCGCATGTCGGCGCATACCTTTTTTGTCTATCCTATTCTTGCGGTGCTGAGTGAGTACGTGGCGACGCCGTTTGTGCCGACGATTTGGTTCATGGGCATGGTCAGTCTCATGTCGGTGCGGGTGGTGGATTCCACGGCGTTGCGCATTTCGTCCTGCACGAGGCCGATGTAACGCATGGTGGTGGCGATGTTGGCGTGCCCCAGCATACGGCTGACAAGCACGATGTTGCAGCCGTTCCTGTAGTAGACGCATGTGGCGAACCTACGGCGCAGGCCGTGCGACGGGTATCCGGTTACCGTCTTGATCCTCTTCGCCACGTAATCGACGCCGCAGTGTCCCTGCACGTCTCCGGGGAACAGCCATACGCCGGTGCGTTTCCGCAATGCCGCCGCAAGTCTTGCCGGCACGGGAAGCATCCGCTCCTTGTTGCCCTTGCCGTGGACGTGGAGCACCATGCCCTCGGCGTTCTCCTCCAGATCGGTCTTCAGGTTGATTCGGGTCATTTCGATGCGGCGCAGGCCGCAGAACGCGCCCAGCATGACGGCCAGCCGCGCGTTCTCGTCGGGTGATGCGAGTCCTTGTTCGATGTTCTCCTCGGGACAGATGCAGCCGGACGGAAGGGTCATGGGCACGGTGGGCACTTCGTCCGCCGGGTTGCGGCGGGCGAGCCCTCGCTTCATGCTCCATTGGTAGAAGACCTTGACGCAGCTGCGTACTCCGCGTCTGCCTTCGGTGCCCATGCCGGCAAGATAGAATATGAGGTCGTCTTCGGTCACGTCCGTGATGCTCTTGTTCACGATTTTGGAGAAACGGACGATCTGGTACCATCGGGTTCTCAAGGTCTCTTCCGTACGGCCTATGGCTTCCATCCAGTCGATCCACAGTTCGATGGATTCCTTCCAATCCTCGCGTGGCTCGACATGCTCGCAGCTTTTCCTGTTCGAGTTCCAGTACTTCATGGCAGCTCCTTCGCATAGAAAAAGGAAGTGACGTCTTCGTCACTTCCCAGAAAATGCTATTTGCGATTGCATGGAGCCTAGCCAATGTTCTCGCCGACGGCTGAAGCTCTTCGGAAAACCAGGTGCACCGAGAAGAATTGTCGAGACACGCCGATTTGCATTTAGAAAAACTAACAGGTAGTGTCTGTGTTAGAAACTCTATTAAACGATAGAAAGGCTAGATGATGTCTGAGTCGAACATGAAGCGATGGTCGAAGGAGGCGGGCGTGCCGGCGACGGAGATTGCTGCGCTGTTGGGGCTATCTCGCGCGAGTGTCACTCAGAAACTGAATCGCAAGACGGAGTGGCAGCGTCGTGACTGTCTGATTCTGCGGGACGCATGGGGGTTGAGCGCTGATTTTGTGCAGGACTTGGTTCCCTATGAAGCCAAGTTTGCTGAATCTGTTCGTGATCACGATCGTGATCACGAGGAGGTGTCTGTCTGATAAAGGAAAAGCCCAGTCTCGATTTGGAGCATCGAAACCGGGCGTATGCAACACATCCAATGTCGGACGATCCGGTGTTTGGCGACAGTGAATCGTTCGCATTGCCTTTTAGATTATGGAGGCTGCACAAATGTCTAGTGTAACCGAAGTCGCTGTGCCGACTTCTGATTTTGATGGTAACGCCCCCGTGAATGGTTCGCGGTGCATGGCGTCTACATTTTCCGAATCCCTGTATTGGCGGCGTTCTGCCCGGCGCTACGAGCTGGCGGGTCTTGCCGCTTGGATGCTGGCCGCGTTGTCGTGCGTGGTTTTTCTGGCGATTCTGCTTGCCGCGAGGAATCTGCTTCTGCCGGGATTCGCTTTGGTGCCGGTGGCCTGCGGCCTGGCTTGTGTGGGTTGCTGGTGCGACCGTAACTCGCGTGATGCCTGGGATTTCGCTTTCTGGTCCCTTCACGTGGAGGTGAGGCAATGACCATGACCGTTGGCGCGCGTTCCCTCGATAACGAGGAGCGCTCGAATTTCCGGGACTATATGTCCCTGTTGTCCCTGTCCGTGGATGCGTCGATGACCGTGAGGGAGGTCATGGCGGTCGCCTATCTGATCGGCCGGCGTGACGCGCTTCGTGACGTGCGGAACGCTTCGTCGCCCGCGCGGACGGTGAACCGTGGCCTGATCCATGGCGGTCCGTCGGATTGCGTGTTCAATCGCGGCTACGAGGCCGGTGCGGGCATGGTGTCCGACGAGATCGACGCGTTGATGCGCGACGTGGAGGCCCTCAGCGGCGATGACGCGGTGTTCTCGATGCTCAGGCATCCTTCGGTGAGCGGGGGTGATGAGTGGTGGAATTGGTGATCCTGCTGTTCGTGGTGCTTGCGGTGGCCTGTTTCGGTCTGCTGTTGCCGTTCCTGCGTCTGGCCGTCGGCATCGTGCTTCTCGTGGTCCGTCTGCTGGCCTCCCTCGCGCGATCGATGGGGGCGGGCCGATGATGCACCTCATACTCGTGATCGCCGTCGTTTTCGTTTTCGCCGCGTCCTGTCTGATGACGTTCGCCCTGTGCCGCGCGGCCACGCGCCGCGACATGCTTGAGGCCCGTTGGCGTGAGGAGTCGGCCGGTTCCGTGAGTGAGGAGAGCCATGAGAGCGCATGAAACGCTTGAGCGTGCCGGGCGTCATGGCGGCTTCCCGCCCCATGGGTCCGTTTCGGGCCTGTTGGCGGCCTGCCCGTCGGACGGCAGCCACGACTTCTACCTGTCGATGATGCTCGACGTTCCCGTGCCGCGCGTGCCCATGCTGCGCGCACGTCTGCAAGACTCCCGCCGAGGGGGTGCCGCATGAGCGTGAACGCGGTCGATTGGGCGCTCAGGTTCGCGCCCGTGGACGCCAGGCATGACGGTGCCGCTCGCGTGCTGATGTGTCTGGCGAACGTGGCCGACGACGAGGGGCGCAACGCGCATCCGACGCACAGGAAGCTGGCCGCGTGGTGCAAGTGCAGCGTGAGCACGGTCAAACGCCGCCTGTCATGGCTGGAAGCGAACGGGCTGATCCGTCGCGGCGACCAACGCCAGGCCGGACATTTCAGCGAGTGGCACCGGCCCGTCGTGTGGGATCTGTGCCTAGGGAACCGTCTGGAGCTCGACCCCGACTTCTTCGACTCGAACGACATCGACTCGACCCGAGGTGGACGGCCTTCCACGGAAAACAGGGCGAAGGGAAACCCCGGCTCACATGTGGACCGTGGTTATGGCGACGGGGACACGGGGAAACCCCAGCTCACGGGTGAACCACGGTTCACAACTGTGACCCCACCCCCAGCTCACCTGGTGAGCTACAGTACGTCCCTAGTAATGTAATAACTTCAATCTCCCGCAAACGGAGAGACCTCCCCGGACGAGGACGACGGCGACTGGCAGAGCGAACCGTGGACCGATGCCGCCGCCGAAGCCGAACCTCCCGAGAGCGAATCCGTCAAGGCATGTTCCGACGCGGAAATGGTGCCGCACGATGGCGGACGGGCTGCGCGCCATGCCGCCGATGCCGGTTCCCGAACCGTTGGCCCGGCCCGGCAAACGCGAACTCGACGCCGCCCGACGGCTGATCGCCCGCCACGGCATGCCACTGGTGCTGGCCGTGGCCGAATGGGCGTCGCTGCCGCCTTCCAAGACCGACAAGGGCGACGCTTCCGGCAAACCGTATGACGTGTTTCTGGCGTCGCATCGCTCACCGGCCCCCGCCCCTCGCACGGCACTGGGACCAGGTATGCCTCCAGATGTGCCGACGACCCCATCACGGCGTCGCCTGCTCGCCGAACACGGCGTCATCGCCGACATAAGCGAACTGGCGCAACTGCCGAGCGCGGCATCCATGCCGAAGGTGCTGGAACTACGGCATCCCCTGCCGGACCGGACGCGTGCGGAAACTGCTCGACTTACTACGGCTTCGATGCGGGCAATGACGGGTTCGAGGCACCGCGCACCTTGCGTCGGCTGTTGAAGCGCGTCCCCGCGAACGATGCCGAAGGCGAACGCAATGCCGTGCTGAGGCATTGCGGGCGGGCCGCGCCTGACGCGGAATCCAGGGAGAAGGACGACGGCTCTCTGGCAGCGGAAGCCGGCCGAGACCGGCCGGCATCCGTCCGTTCGCTGCCTTCATCGGCGGCCGGGCCGAAGGAGGTGCCGGCATGTTCCTGAAAGGCGAATGCGCGGATTTCCCCTGACTCGTGGTCGGACGGGGCCCGACGATCGCCCAACCAGCGAACCTAATACGAACTGGGCGTGCGTGGCGGTGGATCTGCGAGGCCTGCCCGGTCAGGGCCGAATGCCCTGCCCGGCATCATGGTGGTCCAGGACCAGTACGGCATCTACGGCGGACTGCCGTTGAGGGGCCCGCCGTCAGGTGCTGAAGACCGCGCAGGAGGCCGGATTCCGGTTCGACCCCGACGACCCGACCGCCGAATAGCGCCTGCACGCTTCCATCCGCGCTGAACCCGGAAATCGTTGGCGGCACGCGAACGCGAATGCAAACGCCGCAAGACCGAGCAGCGCAACGCACGCCAGCAACGATGGCGCGCCACCACACGCCTCGACCGGCAAGGGAAGGCCCCGGCCGCCGCCACTACTACACCCCGCCCTTGCAGGACACCCTCTTCTGAAAACAATCCAATCCGGCCCCGCAAGGCCAAGCCATCTACGGAAACCCGTATACGCGGCAAACCGTGGAACCGTGCACCCGTGGACACGGGAAGCCGGAAAACCATTGAAAGCGGGAAAAAACCATGAGCGTGGAAGCATTGCATGAATGCAGTCTGAAAGTCACCTGCTTCAGCCCCGAGCCATACGTGCTGTCCTACACAGGCATGACCGCCGGGCCAGGCGCGCCGCAATCTCAGCCAGGCGCTGTGGCGTCGCCGATCCCGCCGCCGTCGAAAAGGAGACGGTCGCGGGACTGGAACGGGCCCGTGCCGAATTTGCCTTCCACACCGCGGACTGCGCGCCCTCCTGCTTCTTCGACACGGCCAAGGGACACGGCGAGTACGTGTGCAACTGCGGCGAAGCCTTTGCATCACGCGAGGACTGGGAACGTCACGTGGTGGTGGCGGTCATCGACGCGGCAAACGAAGGAGGCGAACGATGAAGACGCTGTCCGCAAAGCTGGCGAACGTGATCGAGAACGCGGCGCGCGGCGCGATCCCGGAGGCCAGGTTCGGCCGCGAGTTCGCGCCGTCGCCCTCCAAGGACGGAACGGCCAGGACCATCAAACGATTGGAGGTGTATGCGCTTGGCGGCGTGATAACGCCATGCCCGCCACCATCAGCACACCGATGCCGGCGAACGTCGGGAACGGTATGAGGCCGCTCAGGGTTCGAGGCCACCGCCAGGAACGGCGAACGCCGCCGCTGGGACGCATCCCCCGACATGACCGGCACGGTCATCAACGCCGCCAAACGGCACCTCGTTGAGGGGCGCATTCCCATTCCCGAAAGCAAAACGGCAAACCAATAAACCAACATTCCGACCAACCGAAACCACCGATCCGGCCCATGAGGCCGAATCATCACGGAAACCCGTATTTACAGGAAACCGGCCACCCGTGGACACGGGAAGCCGGAAAACCAGTGAAAGGAACAATGCAAATGAACACGAAACGAAAACCGTGGCCTTCTGTCAACCTCTTTGCTGGCGCGGGTGGAAAGACCACTCAGCGCCATCGGCACCGCCGAAGCGGCTTCACTCGCCTCGGCTGCACGGTGACGGTAATGACGCCGACCTGTCCCGCGGCGACCCTGGCGCAATAAGGCCGAATCGGCCGGCCGGCCCCTGCCGTTCCCGGTGGTCAACTGTTTCCCACCGTCGCCGCACCTGCCGAGGAGGAATGGGTGCTGATCGACACACCTTTGCAGACCGATCTGTGGAGGCGGCGGTGGACGCGGCCGACCCGTGCTGCTCGTCACCACCACCGGCCCCATCGACCTGGAACGCATGCTGGAGACCATCCGGCAGATCAACAAGCCCTCCTCGGTGCTGCTGACCCAGACCAGGTACGGCACGCGCAGCCTCAGGCACGCCGAGGAGTTCCTGGCCGAGAACGGACTGGCCCGATGCCAAGAGACCATCCCGTACAAGGAGGCCATGCGTCTCGCATCGGACGAGGGCCGGTTCCCGTCCGCTTCGGGCTACGGGCTTATCGCCAAGGAACTCAGCGACGCATTCGCCGCCTGACACCCGCAAACTGAAAATTCCGCATCCTGCGTCATTCACGCAAACCCGTGGATACGGGGACACGGAAAGGAACAACATCATGGAGATCAACAAGCCGATGACCACGAGGAACATGCTGGCATCGACGCTCACGGACTACAAGAAACCGGTCAAGCTGCCAAGATCACGTGGAGCTCGACCCCGACGCCAAGAAACGGTTCAAGGCCGGTGCGCGACGCGGCAATCACCCATCCGCGACATGCCTACGGCATGGATCGAACATGACTGCCCGCCCTCGACGCGGCGGTGGATGCGCGGCCGAGGCGAAGCAAGACGGAAGAAGGAGTGGATGATGACGGATGATATCGAGGAGCTGGCCGCCAATCCGTCGCGGGATCATGGATCATCTGGATTGCGAGGACTGCGTGGAGGACTGGACGTTCCTGATGCGTCAGGGACGGCGGAGTTCCCGTTGATTGCGCACGGTGCTCGCGTGTTCGCGTCTGCCGAACGCGAGGGCGAGGCCCTGAGCCGCCGGCGGATTGGGTTAATATCAACAGGAGGTATCAATGACGACGATGCGCGAGGGGCCGACTATGGATGTTCCGCTGCATGGCCGGAAGGGCGGCTTTAATCGTGATCAGCCAGGAGTCATACATGGGTGCACCGGCAAGGCGTGGCCCCTGCGTCGTGACGGCGACACGGGCCGTCCTACTACGCGGTGTGCCCGCTGTGCGACAATCCCATCCAGATCGTGGTCTGTCCGTTCCGCTGGCAGGAGGAAAGCTGTGCGCGCCATCTACGGGCGGCACCACTGGCGACGCGCTGGCCCAGCCGCTGACGAGGACGCCTACCTGCACTGCCCGTATGCGGATCCGAACCATCGGACGGACACCTGAGCGAGACGTCATTCGAAGGATCCGACTGGCGTTCCTGTATGGTCCTACGCGCGGCGAGTTCGACCGGGTGACGCTGGCGGAACGGTTCTCCGGCATCCATCTCAGCCGGGGCCGTGACATGCTTCGCAGATGGCGGACGACCAGGGATGGCGCTTTATGACGCGACCTACGGCAATCTGCCGCAGATGCTGTCTTCGCGGCCGGCGGACAGAACCTGGTCAAACGCTACATCGTGCCGGGCAGTCCGTTGCACGAACGGCTGAAAGGCGCTCGCAGGTGAGGCTCAGCCGGCGTTCCCGGTACGCAGGTGGTGGACAAGGCCGGGCCGGGGTTCCTTTACTCTGGATTCTGCCGTACGCCCGGCGCATCGGAATGGGACGGACAGCAAATTGAACGAGACGTTCAGCCATGCGGCCTGTGGCCGCGACGACGGGCAACAGGCCTTCGATGACCTGACCCTCGACGTCGATCAGGACTGGCTCTCCCA